>JAESGP010000054.1_pt1 | contig 129624 bp, 117 predicted proteins | sample 9269741 | NCBI WGS metagenome assembly JAESGP01 (sample SAMN15720684, study PRJNA650882) | algae metagenome | isolation source: Desmonostoc vinosum HA7617-LM4 and co-occurring heterotrophs from cave wall | place: USA: Waikapalae cave, Hawaii | collected 2011-05-27 | reverse complement strand
AACTCTATTTTCTCATGATTTGAAGAAGACTTCACACGGAGTCACGACTTTTACTAATTTTAGCAAGCCCCCTCTTAGTAAGCCCATCTTTGCTAGTACATATGTCTTATATAAATGCGATCGCCCTGTGCCAGTTGCCTCCATTATTCAATACATTTGTACTCAAATTTAGCGCTCGCCTGTGCCAGTTGCGTAAGTCCTGGCTATATAGGAATCTGACTTGATTTATGAAATTATTTGCGTAGGCAGGGAATAGGGAGTAGGTAGTGGCGTGTCAAGGCTTAAATATTGCAAAAAATCCCTTGTTGATTTACTAACTTGCCCAAAAATGATGCTAGGCGAATCAAATTTTTGCACGGTAAAACCAAGCTTTCACCTCTTTTTGTCCCTGAAACTTGCCCAAAAATGACCCTTTTAGGGAATGTCTTCATTTGAATAGTCAAGTTGAGGTTGAGTCTGAAACAACGGTAAATCAAGGTTTTTGCTACTTAGCTTTACAAAACTTTACAACGTGTCCCATTTTGCACGTATCTGGTGGCTACCCTATGCTAAGCACAATGGCTTTAGCATCTAATATAATGTTTATTAAAGCATTTTATTAAATGTGATGAATATCAGAATTAATCTCGAAAATATTCAAACGCTTACTGACTTCAAGCGTAATGCTAAAGAATATGTAGAGCGGATCAAGTTAACAAATTCCCCACTGGTGCTAACTGTTAATGGTAAAGCAGAGGTTGTGATACATGAGGCGCACGCGTTTCAGCAGATGTTAGATCGACTTCAGTATCTTGAGGAGGAGTTAAAGAAAGTCAAATTGCAAGCATTAAAACAGGAAATCAGCATTGGTATTAAACAGCTTGATAGCGGTGACTATACCGAATATGACGAAGAATCACTAGGCTCTTTATTTGAAGATATCAAAGCCAGAGGACGGCAAAAGTTAGTTGAACCAGATACGCTATGAGCCGATTTCGGATTTCGACTCAAGCAAGGCAAGATATTGAAGATATCTGGAACTATGTTGCGAAAAGTAATTTACAAGCTGCTGATAAGCTATTTGACACACTCAGAGCCAGTTTTCCTAAACTTGCCAAATTTCCACAAATGGGAAGAGAACGTTCTGAGTTAGCTCCTTCTCTGCGGAGTTTTCTGGTGAAAAGCTACTTAATTTTTTATCGTCCCATTGAGGAGGGCATTGAAATTGTGCGTATCCTTCATGGATCACAAGATATAGAAAAAATGTTTCAAAATATAAAAAATACAGACTAAGCTTTTTTGGTTAAAATTGATAATTATTTACTATAAACATGGTATTAGAAATTACTCAACAATTCATATAATTGATGTTCTGGTTTTACTGGTTGAGGTGGCTGCAAAATTTCATTTTGCTTGTTTACCGCCCTTATATCATGTTCGTCTGAAGACTTATCGTTAGGGCTGACGCGGGGACGCGGGGACACGGGGACACGGAGAAATTTTAATAATAAGTAATTACGCGAACTTGATATTACTCCCACGGTGAAGATGTCAGCAGTAATTTCCGCAGATTCTCATTATCTAAGGGTGGTGCATCAAGAAGTTCCACAAACTGCTGAAATTTTTCTTCATCTAAGATGAATAGCCGGCGGTCTAGTAAAATTATTTCTGCTTCTCGGCAAGCTGTCTCTAGCATAAAATCAGAACGACTCTTGCCGAGAACTGCTGCTGCACTATCAATTAAATCGCGTTGGGCTTGGTGTGCCCGGATATTAATTGTAATATCGCGGTTACGATTTGCAGACTCTGCTGATTGTGGTTCCATTAATTTATTTACTGTTAATTATCCACATGAATAAAGTATATAAATCATGTACATACAATATCAATACAGAGGAGCAGATTTCGGATAATAGCCTAACCTAGTAAGTCAGCACGGGGTTTAAAGGTTTCAATTTGTCGTAATTTTTCGTAAAGTTCCCGTTCTTCGTTAGTAATATTTTTAGGCGTAACTATCTGAACCTCTACTAATTGATCGCCACGTTTATTATTTTCACTGGGATAGCCTTTATTCGCTAGACGAAATCTTTGGCCAGACCTCACTCCTTGGGGGATTGTCATTTTTACTGGGCCGTCGAGAGTGGGGGCTTCTACTTGTCCGCCTAAAACAGCTTCACTGGGCGTAACTGGTATTTGACAAAGAATGTTAGTACCTTCCAATTTAAACAAAGGATGCGGTTCAACAGTAATTTTCAAGTATAAATCGCCACCACCAATCCCTTGGTTGCGTAAGCGGATAGTTTGACCTGTAACCATAGCTGGTGGCATTGTCACTTCTAGCGATCGCCCATCTTCTAAACGAATGCGTTCGTTACCACCTTGATAAGCTTTTTCTAATGGTAGAGTCAATCTAGCCTCTATATCGCGACGTGTGGGACGTGGTGGGCTTTTGGGAACGGTATACTCAACTCTACTTGTGGGAGAACGGAAAGGATCGCTAGTGGTGTTACTGGCGTTGTTGTTATCTTTACGACTGCTAACACCGATAACTTGATTAATAAAACTTTCAAAATCAGCAAACTGTCCGGGGTCTACATCCGTACTCCCGTTACGGCCGTTGGTGCGACTATCCCATTGTTTAGTTTTTGGTGTTTGTTTGCCCTTGGCAAAACCTTTTTGATTCCAGTAGCGGCTAAACTGGTCGTATTGCGATCGCTTGGCTGGATCGGAAAGGACTTCATAAGCTTCGCCAATATCTTTAAACTTTTCCTCCGCTGCTTTATTGCCTGGATTCAGATCGGGGTGATATTGTCTTGCTAAGCGCCGATAAACCTTCTTAATTTCTTCGTTGGGGGCGTCTTTAGCTACTCCCAAAATTTCGTAATAATCGCGAAAATTCTGCAAATTTTGCATAGTTGAAGTTATTTAACTTTAAATTTTAGATTCTAGATTTTGTTAATGGGTTGGTTATTATTGTGAGTTATCAATTGCCAGATTTAACCCCTAAGGATTCGTGTAAAAATAAGTTGAACAATTTAATATTTGTAGTGCGGGCATCTTGCCCGCGCGAGCAAGATGCTCGCACTACTTATTTTTACTTAACCCCTAAGTTTTCATCTATTACTAACTCAAAACTATAGGATTCCTATTTGATTTCTGCGAAGCTAGATACACATCTATCCCCTTGTTGTCTGTTCTGTGTTACCTCCATACTCAGGTTTTGGGCGAGAAATCTCGCCCCTAGCCAAGTCCTATAGCCAATCATCTTCTTCATCCCAGTTATCTTGGTAACTAGGACGAGGTGGTTTGCGTGCAGGACGGTTTTCATAGGAAGAAGAACGATCCTTACTATAATCTCTACCATAGGAGTCGCGATTGTAGTCTCTACCATAGGAATCTCTGTTGTAAGAATCGCGTTCTCGATACGTATCTCTGTAAGAATCGCGTTCTCGTTCCCGTTCTCGATCGCCGCCTGTAAAGATATCACGGATAGTACCAAACAAGTCGTCATCTTCGTCTTCAGTATAATACTGGCGAATTTCCCGATTTAGTTCAGATAAAGCATCTTGCAGGTCGGCGTAAGCTTGATCAATGCCGCGATCGTCGTTTTCTTGTAAACTTTCCTTCAATTCTCGACAAATATTGTCGATGCGTTGGCGGCGGTTACGGGCGACTTGCATTCCAAATTCCAGTGCAACTTCTCGCAGTTGTCGTTCGGCTTGTAAAATCAACGCTTCTGCACGTGTTCGTTTTTCGATGCGTTCTTTGCGTTCTCGGTCGATGTCGGCGTATTTTTGGGCATCTTGAATCATGCGGTTCACTTCTGATTCACTCAAGGTAGAAGCGCCTTGTACTGTGATACTCTGCTCTCTACCAGTGGTTCTATCTAAGGCAGTTACTTGCAAAATCCCGTTAGCATCGATATCAAACGATACTTGAACTTGTGGAATTCCCCTGGGGGCTGGCGGGATGCCGTATAATTTAAAACGTCCCAAGGACTTGTTATTTGCGGCCATTTCCCGTTCGCCCTGGACTACGTGAATTTCTACGGTGTTTTGGTTATTTTCTGACGTAGAAAAAATGTCAGAACGGCGTACTGGGATAGTTGTATTGCGGGGAATCAGTTTTTTCATCACGCCCCCGATGGTTTCTAACCCCAAAGATAGTGGTGTGACATCTAACAGCAGTACATCTTTAAGTTCGCCTGCGAGAATGCCTGCTTGAATTGCTGCCCCAACTGCTACGACTTCATCAGGGTTGACATTTTCGTTGGGTTCTATGCCAATTAAGTCACGCACTAGCTGCTTGACCATGGGGATGCGGGTACAACCACCCACTAAAACGACTTCTTCAATATCTCGCGGTGAGAGACCTGCATCTTTTAGCGCCCGTTTAACTGGGGTTCGCACTCGTCCCATCAAGTCACTGCACATGTCCTCAAATTGGGCACGAGTCAGACGCGTTTCGATGTGTTTGGGGCCGTCCTCGGTAGCGGTGATGAAAGGTAAGTTAATATCGGTGACGCTAACAGCAGAAAGGTCTATTTTGGCTTTTTCCGCAGCTTCCATTAAGCGTTGTAAAGCTTGGCGATCGCTACGTCTTAAGTCTACTCCTTCGGTTTCCAGAAATTGCTCTGCTAACCAATCGACAATTTTTTTGTCGAAATCATTACCGCCAAGTTGAGTATCACCGCTGGTGGCTTTCACTTCAAAAATGCCGTCACCAACTTCCAAAATCGATACGTCAAAAGTGCCGCCACCCAAGTCAAATACCAAAATGGTTTCGGTTTCACCTCGGTCTAAACCATAAGCCAAAGAAGCAGCAGTAGGTTCATTAAGAATCCGTAGCACCTCTAAGCCGGCAATCCTGCCAGCATCACGGGTTGCTTGCCGCTGGGAATCGTTAAAATAAGCAGGAACTGTAATCACTGCCCCTGTGACTGGTTCACCCAAGTAGCGACTGGCATCTTCTGCCAATTTCTTCAACACCATCGCGGAAATTTCTTCTGGGGCGAATTCTTTATCGAGACGGGGACAGACGGTTTTAATGTTGCCAACTTCGTCTTTGCGAATGGTATAGGGTACACGCTTGGATTCTGGATTCAGTTCGCTATATCTCCGTCCAATAAAGCGTTTAACAGCAAAAAAAGTATTCTGGGGGTTGAGAACGGTTTGCCGCTGTGCCATTTTCCCAACAACTCTTTCGCCTTCTTTGCTGAACCCAACTACAGAGGGGGTTATTCGGTCTCCTTCTGCATTGGCAATCACCACCGGCTTGCCACCCTCCATCACGGCGACTACTGAGTTGGTTGTACCCAAGTCGATGCCGACTACCTTGCCCATGCGTTACTTTTCTCCTAGTGTGTCTTATACATTTATTATTATGGGGCGGGACTACCTCTAGCTTTGTACTATCGGATGAAAACGCCTCAATGTTATAGTAATCATCATTAAGGCCAAAAATAAGGTAGCTGAAGTTTGAGGAGTTAGTTGCAAGTCTAGGATAACATTGACGATGCTTGATATGCTTGGGCAGCCTTAGCTCTTGTGTTCTAGTCACTTCACTTCATCTAAACATAGGCTTTAAAGAATGTTTGCTTGGCTTTTCCTCTATACATAAATAAAGACTATATCGGGGACATTTTAAAAGTTTGAATTTAAAAGAGCGATTACAAACTCACCTTCAGGCGATCGCGCGAGAACGCGATCCTTACATGGCGACAGCTGGACACTTTTTTGTTCAAGAATACATCCGCCAGGAGTTCTCTCAATGGGGAAGTGTGGAAATCCACACCTTTTCGGTGGGGGGGAAAGTTTGTCAGAATCTCATCTTAAATTTACCTGCTCAAGCTAAACGGCAAAAAAAGGATTTACCGCTAGTTTTAATTGCTGCCCATTACGATGCTGTACCAGGAACGTTAGGGGCTGATGATAATGCCACAGGTGTAGCAGTATTACTAGAATTAGCCAGAAAATTCGCTGCCCAACCTCCAAGATACCCCCTGCGACTGATTGCTTTTGATATGGAAGAATACGGTTTATTGGGTAGCGCTGAGTATGTAAGTCTGTTGCGTCAACAACAACAACCGCTACGCTTGATGCTGTCTTTAGAAATGCTGGGTTATTGTAATTCTCTGCCTGGTTCTCAAGTTTACCCACCTCCTCTAGAACGTTTTTATCCCAATTGTGGCGATTTTATTGCTTTGATTGGCAATTTGCGGACGATTTGGGACTTAATTAATATGAGTCGTAGTATTCGTAAGGTTGGTGTTTCAAGTCAATGGCTACCAGTGCCGAATCGAGGTTTGATGATTCGCCAAACTAGACAAAGCGATCATGCGCCTTTTTGGGATGCAGGTTATCCAGCTATTATGGTGACGGATACAGCATTCTTACGAAATCCTAATTATCACAAACCGAGCGATACGATCGCAACTTTGGATTTGGATTTTCTTACAGGTGTTTGTGAGGGTTTGGAATTGGGGATTAGAGGATTATAAGAATTTTTTTCACGCACAGACGCAGAGAGTTACAAGAGACTCTTATCTTTTCCCCACTCTCTACTCCCAACTCCCCACTCCCTTATTTTGGCGCGATCGCATACTTGGAGTTAAGCTAATTAAATCATCAATATTACGCTTCATTGTGTTGCAAATTGCATCTAGGGGTAAGTCATTGGCATCGTAACCAAAGGGATTTTCTATCTCTAGACCAATTGCTTCAATTCCAAATAAGGTAAAACCAACTAAAGCCGCAATTAAACCTGTCCACCAACCAAGACTCTCGACTATTTGAAATGGTAATAAAAAACAATATAGTAATAGTAGTTGTTTCAGATGAATGCCGTATGCTAAAGGCATCGGTGTTTTTAAAATGCGCTCGCAAGCACCTAAGTTATCTACGAGATTATTTAATAATTCTTGCATAGCTGTCAATTGATAACTATTGATCTGATTACGACTGTACTCTCGCTGTAAGTAATCTCCTATCCAAAAAGCTACTTCGATAGGAGGATTATTCATGATTTTTAATTTGATAAATTCTTCAGTAGATGGCATCAAGTTTTCTAATTCTTGGTTGACAGCTTCTCCTCGCAAATGTAATTTAGTTGCTACGGCAAACGCTACTAATAAATATAATGCTCTAATTTTATGTTCTTTGTCGCTGGAGGAGGTTTCATCTATTGATACCCAAATTTGTCGTGCTAGATTACGGACATTATTTACAATAGAACCCCAACATTTTCGACCTTCCCAAAATCTTTCGTAAGCGGTATTTGTACGAAATACTAATAATAAACCTAAAACTATACTAGGAATAACACTACCTAAAATAGGTTGAGATACTGGTAATTTTAAATAATACAATCCAGAAATTAAAAAACCAAAAAAACCACACCATAAAACACGCTGATAAATCGATGCTAACACAGAACCTTTAAGCTGTAGAGTTGTTTGCAACCATTGATTTTTTTCAACCATCATGCGTTTACCTCAAAAGAGTAATTTAGTCAATAAAAACGTTAAATGTATAAGAATTCAAAATTATCGCTCCAGAGAAAATACACAGGTTTTATAGAGTTTTTTAATTGAGTGTATATGTGCGATCGCTATCTTAAAACATCGCTACAGTATTTGAGTATATTCCCTAACGACATTAAATAAAAGCACAGGTAAAAATTAATTGGTGTTAGAAACCTGTTACTACTCCAGATACCTTTAGGCATTCTGGAGTTTCTTTTTGGGAAAACACTCAAGCAGTGCTAAGGCAACTTTGAAATAAATTATCCAGTTTTACCGAATCAAAACCACTTTCTCTCCCCCTGCCCCTACCTTAAAAGCGATGGGATATTTATTTGGAAGTCTCTAAGTGATAGATTGTTATTCTTAGGCAAGCCTGTAACGAATCATAAAATATCGCTCTTGTAATTGAGTGTATATCCTGATGACGTAAGATTATCTTCTAAGGAAAATTAATTTAGGTAAATGCATATGTTTCCTGACTCCAGGCTTGTCATAGACTAGTTCTGGAGTTTTTTGATTGTTCAGAGTTCACTGTGCGATCGCATTGTCATCCTCTTGTGTGATGAAGCTTTTTCTCTCCCTTGACTGATTAATTTCTGTTACAGAATTAACATAATTAGTATTTATGGAATATTGGAGAGGAAAATCCGTGACTGAAGCATTCCAAAAGGGTGACAAGGTAAAGTGGAATACGGCGCAAGGTGAAACTACTGGTGAAGTAGAAAAAAAATTGACTTCTCCAACGGAGATTAAAGGACATCATGTTGCGGCTGCAAAAGATAATCCCCAGTATTTAGTTAAAAGTGATAAAACTGGCAAAACAGCAGCTCATAAACCTGATGCTCTGAAAAAGATTGAGGAGTAATGTAGGATTATGAGTAAAAATGTTAAATCAGTAATCGATGAGTTTAATTCCTCAATTAACATGACACCCAAAGATTTAGAATCTTGGTTGCAAACTGAGGAATCTCAGTCTGTCGGACAAAAAGAAAATGACGAAGAATCAATAGGTCATAAATCCGGTAAGCGCATCATCGATTTGTTGCAAAAGAAAAAAGATGACTATACAGATGATGATTTATCGCATATGAAAAAAGTCGTCAGCTATATTCATCGTCACTCGGCACAGCAGCCTCAAGGTGAGATTGAACATACACGCTGGCGCTATTCGTTAATGAATTGGGGATATGACCCACTCAAAGCTAAGAGTTAGAATACTCAGGATTGCTGAGTATTCTAACTCTTAGCTGAAATCATTAATTTTGAGAGGCTGCTAGAACCCCGAATTTTTCAAAAATTCGGGGTTCTGATCATCGCTAATCACTATTAGTATGTGCAATTTAGCCAAACCAATGAGACGGTTCACAATCAGGTTGAAACGTTTCACAAAGATGATGACTAATCCAATCTGACTTTTGTTTAACAATTGCGTAGATACCTTGATGAATCAAGTTTTGTAAATGCATTTGCTGTTCTAAAGGTTGGCGGGGAAATTTGTAGTATGGTAAATTTTCTTTTTCAGCTTCAGCCAATGAAATTTGTCCTTCAGATACGGCGCTATAAAAGCAAGGAATGCGGTTGAGAACAAAGGCAACTAACTCTTGACGTAAATCAGGGATTGCAAAGGCTTGCTGATAAGGATGGTATGGATATGTATCCAAAACGCTTTCAATCTCTCCTATCACTGATTGCTGTGTTAAATTTACTACGGTCTTCATGACTTTTAAACTCCTTTTTTAATCCAGTCCATACTAGGAAAAGTCAACAAATTTTCTTGGTGGCAACTTCGTCATGACAATCAGTTAGAAGTGATTTAACTGATAGATGCTCCGACCTGAACTTAACTTTTTATCTTGGTAAAATATCAGACATTTGGTTTGGCTGATTTTAGTTAAACTTTATACTGTTTAACAAGGTAATTTCTTAAAACAGTACTCAAGAGACTTGTAAGCTACCATTAATTTGTCTTTATAATGTCAATTATTTCAAATTTCCAATTTTTTGGGCAAAAACTACATAAAACGCAGCATAAATTTATAGGGATCAAGATTAATCCTTAGACAAGTATATTAATTTTTTTATCTTTTCCATAACAAGGGATACTTTAAAGATAAGTTTTACAACCTAAATAGGGCTTTTCTATACTGATCAATCAGTCGAATGACAGATAAAATACTTAAGCAAAAACATTGAAAACATTCGCATCATTGAGAGTTAAACGGTACAATTGATTGTTAATTTTTTCAGCAGTAGCTAATCCGGAAAGTATTGCGCTTTCTACAAGATTGCCACCACACCAATCACCACAGCAAATTAAAGGTGGGGAAGTTTCGACAGACAAAAAACTTGCGTGCCAGGGACGACTAGGAAAGGCATAACGCCAACGATGTACTTGCATCCAATCGGGAGTATTCAGCCAAGGAAGGTTTAAAGATGCGGCTGCACGTTGCAACAGATACTGTCCAACTGGTTGTAAATCTGGAGATTCTAGGTGATTTTGGGCAAAATCAGCGCTGCTTTGCACTACAAAATGTGGCTGCTGAGGATTGGGACGCTTACTGCTATCTAAACCAATCCATGCGAGATCAGTATGATCTATAAAATTTAGAGCTTTCCATTTTGGTAGTGGCTTTGATGTGGGAGGATAGCCTGCAATCGCACTAATGCAAGGATAGAATTCTACAGAGCGCAGGTTATGCAAAAACGCTTGCTCTAATAGATGTTCGCCTAGAGGTGCTAGCAGCGTAAAAGCTTGCGGTGCAGGAATAGCAATAACTAAAGCCTTGGCAATTAATTCTTCATTACTAGATTCGAGGGTGAGACGCCAATTGTTTTCGGGAGTCAGGGCAATTTCAATGACACGCTGATTCAGTAATATTTCTAGCCCTGGGGCGAGAAATTTGGCGATCGTATTCATGCCCATAGGAGCAACATAACGGGGTGCTGAGTCCCTAATGCTGATTTCTGAGTTGGGCTGGAGTTGATAAACTGTATCTGTCCAGACTTCAAGGATATGGCGATCGCATAACAAATCTACAAAACGTTTAAACAATTCACCCTTTGGTTTGAGATCACAAGCTCCATGATCGGCCCAAGTTCCCTGCAAACGGCGCGTAGCAACTCTTCCTCCCAAACCCCTAGATTTTTCCACAACCAGCACTGAATATCCAGCTTGACTTAACTGCTGGGCACAAACTAAACCAGCCATTCCGGCACCGATTACCGCTATATCAGTCATTAGTCGTTAGTCAATTGGTCATTAGTCAATGGTCAATGGTTTTTGGTTATGAGTCAATGGTTTTTGGTTGGCGACTAGCAGACAAATGACAAAGGACAATTGACAATTGATCACTGACAAATGACAAACAACAAATGATTGCTAAAAGCTAATAGTAGAATAAGGTACAGAAAAGCAGCACGGAAGGGAGGAAGGGAAAATTGGATGAGATGAGGGCGGCTCTAGAGCTAGCAACCGATGAAGAATTGCAAGACTTAACCGCAATTCTATTTAGTCGTAAGTTCAATCCTCTAGACTATGTTCACACACCTGAACCCATCGAAATACAAAGCCAAGACCGTAAAGCTTGGTTAGATGCACTAGAGGCTCGCTTTCGCTTTTTAGCGGCAGATGGCATGACAGTCCTACGGGGACGCACAGAACAAGTAACTTACCGACAAGCGCTAATTCAGGTATGTAAGTATCTGAAAATTCCCTATTCTAATCAGTTGGCAACTGTTGATTTGGAATCTGAGGTATTTTTGCATCTGTTAGGGCAGGTGTGGAAAAAGTTGCCTGAAAAGGAAAAACAAAAATTGACTGTGCGGATACAGCATCAGTTGGTGAAATCAGAACTCAAGGAACCGCTACCACTTTTATTACAACGTGACCCTCTGGGTTTACTTTTCAAAGGAGGTAGTGCCCTAGCTGTGAGTTCTGTGATTAAGCCATTTGTACTTACACAAATTGCTCAGCAATTTGCTATACATTTTGCTACCTATGAACTAGCTAAACAAACAGCGGTTCAAGGCTCACAAGTAGCTACAGCACAATTTCAAAACTATGTAGCTATGCAAATGGCTCGCCGGGGTATGACTATGAGTGCAGCTCGTTATGGGGCTGTTCGTAGTATGTTCGCTGTGATTGGGCCAGTAATGTGGGCTTGGTTTTTTGCCGATTTAGGATGGAGAGCGATCGCCACTAACTATGGTCGAATCATCCCTACCATCTTTGCTTTAGCTCAAATTCGTCTCACTCGTACTGAATGTTGGGAGCTAGCTTGAGCAGAGCTTTTCACTATTCCAATCCTCGTTGGCAATCCTCTTGGAAATATTCTCTATTGGGAATATTAATCTTCCCGTTGAGTCCGTTTTTAGGGGCTGTGGCGATAGTTTTGGTATTATTAGTAACCTGGCTACAACAATACCGGACAATTATCCGCCGCCCCCTCAATTGGGGATTTGCTCTTTTGGGTGTGTTGCTGATTATTACTGCTGGGTTTGCCTATGATAAAACAGCAGCCTATCTTGGCTTGTTCAATTTTTTACCATTCTTTTTAGTTTTTGCTACCTTTAGCAACCTCATTCAAACACCCACTCAATTGCGACAAATGGCTTGGACTTTGGTAATGGGTTCCTTGCCAGTGGTGATGATGGGCTTGGGGCAGTTATTTTTAGGCTGGAATTTCAAATTGCAAGTTTTGTGGATTGTCTTTGATTGGGCGATCGCCCCTGGAGGAGAACCACCAGGCCGCATGGCCTCTATTTTCATGCACGCTAATACCTTTGCTGGCTACTTGGTAATAGTTTTTATCCTGGGTTTAGGATTGTGGTTAGAACAATGGCGATTGGCACTCAAGAGTCAAAAGTCAAAAGTCAAAAGTCAAGAGTTTTTAATCTCTCCCCAGTCCCCATTACCCCTAATCCCCACTCCCTCCGGGAGCAGGGGCCCCGAGTTCCCTAGTCCCCAATCCCCAATCCCCTTCCTCTTCCTCACCATAGCCGTGATTGCCGATTTCACTGCCTTGATTTTTACCAACTCACGTAATGGATGGGCGATCGCAATTTTTGCTTGTTTAGCTTATGCACTCTATCAAGGTTGGCGCATTCTTGTGGGTGGTGTTGGGGCAATTATTACTAGTGTTCTGTTGGCAGCTTTTGCTCCTGTGCCAATTGCTCAATTTTTTCGTCAAATTGTTCCTGCTTTCTTTTGGGCACGCTTAAATGACGAAATGTATCCAGATAGACCAGTTGCTTTGATGCGAAAAACTCAGTGGCAGTTTGCCTGGTCTTTAACACAGCAGCATCCTTGGACGGGTTGGGGCTTACGCAGTTTTAGCGAACTCTATAAAGCACAAATGCAGACTCCTTTAGGGCATCCCCACAACTTGTTTTTAATGCTATTTGCTGAAACTGGTTTTCCCAGTACTATTTTGTTTTGCGCCTTGCTTGGTTGGATCTTGTTTGCAGGTATGCAACTACTACGAATGCCAACATATCTAGATGCACAAGATAAATTAATATTTTTTAGTTACCTGATGGTTTTTGTCGGGTGGTTACTATTTAATACAGTAGATGTCTCTCTATTCGATTTTCGTTTGAATACACTCTTTTGGTTGCTTTTAGCAGCCATCTGTGGAGTCACATATCACTGTCAGCCCCTGCGGGAAATTCAAAATAAATAAATTTCTGTGGCTCATATCCTTTCGTTTTTTAGTCACCAATCAGTGTATGTACTGGAGACGTTTATTATTTTAAGTTAATAATATTACTATATTCACGTCTGTGACTGTGAGTGTGACTAACCTTAAATTAGTCACTGTTGCTGATTGTTGGGAAGGTGTAGGGACAACCCTTTGGGGTTTTCCTGCATGACGGGCATCTACAAGAGATGCCCTTTTGTATTTTTAGCTAAAAAATAAGAAAGGCGATCGCCTTGGGTGTTTAAACTAACTGAAATTTCCCCATACATTTGTACTAAAGTTGCCCTAAATCTTTGCGCCGCATGCAATACAGCGATCATAGTTTTTGATACGTAGCCATGTATAAGGCGGACATCTAGATGGCATAATTGCCGGATGATTTACTTCATGCAGAGTTGCCTCAGGTGCAGAGAGGGGATTTAACAAATTACTCTGATGCACTCAACCAGGTTTCTAAATCCGCGATCGCCTGAAAATCTAACAATGCTTCACCAAGGTTTTCTAATTGTTCTATGGAGAGAGTTTCAATTTGCGATTGCACCTGTTGGGGTAATTCTCCCACGCGGCGAGTCAGCAGTCGGAGAATGAGCGATCGCGCCTCTGCTTGCCGTCCGCGTTGTTCTCCTTCTTGTCGTCCTCGTTGTTCTCCTATTTGTTCGCCTTCTTTGAGAATTTCTTGATAAATTACTGACTCGCGCATCATACCCTCCCGAAATAATTGTTGAATCAAGTTCTTTTTGTATTTTAATCCCGCTAAGATTTGGGTATAGGCGGAAATTTGCGAGCGTTGTTCTGGCTGTATTTGATTGACTCGTTGCACAACTTGCTGCAATAAAGCTTGGGGTTGCGTGGTTGCTGCTAAGGGTGCTAAGGGTAACAAAGCCTCATTGTTAAGGAACAGTTGGGGATTTTCCTCCCACATGCAAATCACACGATATTCGTGACGGGTGGTTTCAACACTAAAGGCAGTTTCGATTACTGTTCCTGTTGCAGGAGGAAGCAATAAGACAACAACTTGGGTGATTGGCAGACGATACAACCGATACAACCTCACCCAATAATCGAGCATCCGCAAGGGTAGCAGTGGTGTAGATTCGAGTTGGGTTTGAAATTCTAGATGGAGAATACGTCCTTCTAGTTGTAGGAATGTAACGTAATCAGCACGTATCGGTTCAATACTCAATTCAGTTTTGAGGACTGTAACGCTTTTTTGGGGTGTTCCTAATACCCAACTAGCAAAGGTTGTGGGATGTTTTTCCGAAAGGAGCTTGCACAAATTATCAAAGGACATTTTTGATACACAAAAATCTCATCAGGTTTTGTTATTATCTCCTGCATGGTGGACAAATTGCCTACATTTGTTTTGTTCTCTTGCTTAGACGCTGACTGTGCGGGGTATATAAAGAACAAGTTACTCTAATGCACTCAACCAGGTTTCTAAATCCGCGATCGCTTGAAGATTATAGTGAGATAATTACAAACGAAAATGCTTCTATAGGACATCTACCTTTTTTCGGTTTTTTTGAACAGGCCTGGCGGGTTAAAGTATTAGGTGTTTGGGAATGGCATAGTGCGATCGCAACTGCTTCTTGGTGGCGATTGTGCGTAGCCTTATTTTCTCGCCTGGAAAGTTGTCAAGTTAAAGGGAGCAGGGGGAAGGTTATATATAGATCTCCCCCCTATCCAATTCCCCATTCCCAATTACGAATTACGCGCTTCGTAGTGTTAGCGTTAGCGTAGCGTAAAGCCTGCGGCATAGCTTCGCTTAAAGCGAGTCATCGAGCGTCGGTACGAGCGTCAGCGTAAAGCCTACGGCATAGCTTTGCTTAGAGCGACACAGGAGCGCCGCGTCATTACGAATTACGAATTAATATGCAGCAATCTCATCTCGATAATACAGCCGTGTTTGAGCAGCTATGGAGTATTACACAGGAACTCCGACAGAAGTTAGAAGCGCGTTTTGAGTTACATCTAAACCCTACTGTTCAAGAGTTACAAGCATACAGCAGTCTTGATGGTAATACCAAGGGATCGCTAACAACTTGTTCAGGAGAAGAAATTGAGTGGTTGGTTCATTTGTGGACAAGGAACCCAGAAAGATCGTTTAGCACCATGCGTCTCACTACTTGGTTGAAGTCGCATATTCAAGTTCCCCATTTGGCGTTTGAGTTCGGTACACTGCCAAATATTTTCTTCTATATAGATTACATTCCCCGGACTGAACTGTTAACCAATCTAGAATATCTTCACCGCTATTATGAGCCAGTTAACCAAACTTTCTTGAATTTACAGGCTGACTCTCGTCTCAAAGTATTTACTAGTAAAAGTGTATATATTCGCACATTTCAATCACCTGTAAGTTTGTGCTACACAGGTGCGGCTACTGTTGATACTCTGGAACTAACTCGCACACTTGTCCACGAAACGCTAGACCGTTGGCTAAGTTGGGTAGATGCAGCTGATCCCGTACCCGAAGATGCACGGGAAGCTTTGGCTACTCGTGATTTGTGGCTACGCCGTACTAGTGCTGAAAGTGACCCAGGTAATCGGGTTGCAGCACAGATGTTTGGGGCACAAACAACGGATAAAGTAGTGCGATCGCTATGGGGTGGTTAGTGGGGAGTATGACAGAAAACATAGACGGTATAAATTCATTCCGAGCCTTGGCACTGCAAGTAACTTGTTATGCAGTCAATCAAGCACGCGATCGCCAAGAGGCCCGTTTGCTCATGCAAAACTCTCTCAACCGTTTAGCACAGCAAATTGCTGCTAGTATCGCTTTCATCGGTCATGACTGCCGTCTAATTGTACTGCCTGAGTATTTCCTGACAGGTTTCCCCATGGGGGAGTCTTTAGCGACATGGGCAGAAAAAGCTTGTTTGGAAATGGCTGGGTCTGAATATGATTCACTCAGCAAAATTGCCCAAAAGCATCGTATATTTTTAGCTGGTAATGCTTACGAACTTGATCCCAACTTTCCAGGATTGTACTTTCAAAGTTGCTTTGTAATTGACCCTTCTGGCTCAATTGTCTTGCGGTATCGGCGGCTAAATTCTATGTTTGCCCCGACACCCCATGATGTTTGGGATAAGTACCTCGATTGTTATGGATTGGCAGGTGTTTTTCCCGTTGCTAAAACTGAAATTGGTAATTTGGCAGCTTTGGCATCAGAAGAAATTTTGTATCCAGAGGTGGCGCGGTGTTTGACAATGCGCGGGGCAGAAATTTTCTTGCACTCCACCTCAGAAGTTTATAGTAAAAACCTCACACCCAAAGACGCCGCAAAAATTACTCGTGCCGTAGAAAATATGGCTTATATAGTATCTGCTAATACCGCAGGTATCGCAAATATCCCCATCCCCCTCGCCTCTGCCGACGGTGGTTCTAAAATTATTGACCATCGAGGGATAGTCTTAGCAGAGACAGTTACAGGCGAGAGTATGGCAGCTTTCGCAGAGATTGACCTAGCAGCCTTACGCCGCGATCGCCAAAGACCTGGGTTAAATAATTTACTTTCACGCCAACGCTTTGAACTATATGCCCAAAGTTACCAAAACTCACACTTCTACCCAGCTAATACTATGCTGAATAAAGAAGTAGACCGCCAACACTTCCTGCAAACACAGCAAGCCACTATTGAGCGTTTAGCGAATCTGGGGGTGATTTAATGACAAGTTGCGAGTATGTGGAGATGTGGTTCGACTTCTGGTGTCACAGACGCTACGCGTAGCTTGCTTCCCCAAAGGGGTACGCGGTAGTTGAATCTCGACTTCGCTCGATTACCGCGTAGCCGAAACTCACCAACCGGGCATCGGTGAGAGAAGTTTTCTCCGTGTCGCCGCGTCCCCATTCCCTATTCTCCATAACAAATGACCGAACCAATGGAAGTCCGCAACCCAAGGACAGGAAAATTAGACTACGTAATTATACCACCACCTTCAAGGTTGTTGGCACAGCAGTGTAGCCGTACAAGACGAGCGCAAGTACGTTGGCAGCAGCTTGGGTTAGAGGGGAGAATTGAAGCTTTACAGCAGTGGAAGCAAGCTATATTATTAGGGCGCGATCGCTTAACAGAGGCTTTGGTAAATGATACAGGTAGATTATCAATCTCCATACTAGAAATCGATTCTTTTCTCTCCAGTATTGATCGCTGGTGTGGGTTAGCACCAGATTTACTACAAGAATCAGCAAGAAACACATCTATCCCATTTATCGCCCTGCAACAAACATCAGTTCCCTATCCTTTGGTGGGAGTCATCAGTCCTTGGAATTTTCCACTGTTGCTATCTACAATTGATACCATTCCGGCATTGCTGGCGGGTTGTGCGGTGATTGTTAAACCAAGTGAAATTACTCCCCGTTTCGTAGCACCGTTAATTACAGCGCTTAATGCTGTGCCCAAATTGCGCGATGTATTAACTTTTGTTGAGGGAGCGGGTGAAACTGGAGCGACTTTGATTGAATATGTAGATTTAGTCTGCTTTACAGGTAGTGTAGCTACGGGACGGAAAGTGGCTGAGGTTGCTGCTAGGCGATTTATTCCAGCTTTTTTAGAATTAGGAGGAAAAGACGCTGCGATCGTTTTAGAATCAGCCAATTTAGAACTAGCAACATCAGCAATTTTGTGGGGTTCAGTCGTCAATACAGGACAATCATGCCTGTCAATTGAGCGAATTTACGTTGCTGATGCCATTTTTGAGCAATTCTATCACCAACTGATAACTAAAGCTTCTCGCCTTCAGCTAGCATATCCCACCGTTGACAGTGGAGAAATTGGCCCCATCATTGCTGAAAAACAAGCAGCAATTATTAATGATCATCTTCAAGATGCAATATTTAAAGGTGCAGTAATTCACTGCGGTGGTAAAGTTGAAGAATTAGGTGGCGGTTGGTGGTGTCGTCCCACAGTTCTCACTCAAGTAGATCATTCAATGAAAGTGATGACAGAAGAGACATTTGGCCCCATCATGCCGGTGATGTCCTTTGCCACAACAGAGGAAGCAGTGTATTTAGCAAATGACTCAATGTATGGACTAAGCGCGGCTGTATTTGCTGAGTCAGAAACAGAAGCTTTAGCAGTAGCCCAACAAATAGATGCAGGTGCTATTAGTATTAATGATGCTGCACTCACCGCCATCATGCACGAAGGAGAGAAAAACGCTTTTAAATTCTCCGGCATAGGAGGTTCACGTATGGGTGCAGCAGCTTTGAAAAGATTCACGCGCAAAAAAGCCTTTTTAATTAAAACGAACCCCGCCAATGACCCTTGGTGGTTTGATAATTCGTAATTCGTAATTCGTAATTATTTATTCTCCGCGTCCCCGCGTCCCCGCGTCTCCCTCATCTCCCTCATCTCCCTCATCTCCCCCCACTCCCCACTCCCCACTCCCCACTCCCTGCCTACACAAACAAGTACAAATATCAAAGCAAATTTACTCTCAAGGAGTTTGATTATGTCTAATATTCGAGAAGAAATGCCCATACTTGTTCGTCATGAAGGTGACTGGACGGGTACATATACAATTGTTGACACAGCAGGAAAAGTTATTGATAGATATGAGTCTCATTTAACCTGTCAATTTCCAGAAAATAGTTCTCATTCCTACTACCAAATTAACCGATATAAATGGTCTGATGGCAAACGGGAAGAATATGAATTTCCAGGAATTTATAAAGATAAAGCACTTTGGTTTGATACAGACCGCATTGACGGAAAAGCCTGGGAAACAGGCAACTCTACCATTATTTTATGGTTCACTTATAAGACGGCTCCAGAAATGGAATTATATGAAATGATCCAAATTAGTGCTGACAATAATCATCGTGCCCGCACTTGGCATTGGTTTAAAAATCAGCAAATCTATCAACGTACCCTCATTCAAGAAGAAAGATTAAGATAAGACAAACAAAGTACAAATATGGCAAAAGGCGACAAAATTAACTTCTCTACACCCAGCGGTTTTCCAGAATTTCTGCCTAGCGAAAAGCGGTTGGAATTATATTTACTCGATACCATTCGGAGAGTTTTTGAAAGCTATGGGTTTACACCAATTGAAACACCCGCAGTAGAACGTTTAGAAGTGCTACAAGCTAAAGGTAATCAAGGTGATAATATCATTTATGGTATTGTTCCTATCCTGCCACCCAATCGACAAGCCGAAAGAGATAAAGCAGGCGAAACAGGTTCAGAAGCAAGAGCATTAAAGTTTGACCAAACGGTTCCTTTAGCGGCATATATTGCCCGCCATTTAAATGAATTAACCTTTCCCTTTGCCCGCTATCAAATGGATGTAGTTTTTCGTGGTGAACGGGCAAAAGATGGACGTTTTCGTCAGTTCCGTCAGTGTGATATTGATGTTGTTGCGCGTCGTGAACTTAGCTTACTCTATGATGCCCAAATGCCTGCAATTATCACTGAAATATTTGAGGCGATTAATATCGGTGATTTTCGGATTCGCATTAATAATCGCAAAATTCTTACAGGTTTCTTTAAGTCATTGGGAATTGCGGAAAATCAGATTAAAACCTGTATTGGTATTATCGATGCTTTAGAAAAAATTGGTGAGAATAAAGTCAAACAAGAATTAGAGAAAGAAGGTATTTTAGTAGATCAAGCTCAAAAGATTATTGAGTTTATTAAAATTGATGGCGGAGTTGATGAGGTATTAGGTAAATTGAAACATCTCGCCCAAAATCTACCAGAGGCAGAGCAATTTATTTTAGGAGTGGCTGAACTAGAAACTGTAATTAGAGGCGTGCGTAATCTCGGAGTTGCTGAAAATCGCTTTTGTATTGATTTAGCGATCGCTCGTGGCTTAGATTACTATACAGGCACAGTTTATGAAACCACTTTATTAGGACATGATGCCCTGGGTAGTATTTGTTCTGGGGGCAGATACGAAGAATTAGTAGGAACATTTTTAGGCGAAAAAATGCCCGGTGTAGGGATTTCTATCGGCTTAACTCGCTTAATTAGTCGCTTATTAAAAGCTGGTATTTTAAATACATTAGCTGCAACACCAGCTCAGGTGATGGTTGTGAATATGCAAGATGAGTTGATGCCTACTTATTTAAAAGTTTCTCAAAATTTGCGTCAGGCTGGAATTAATGTTGTGACTAATTTTGAGAAGCGTCCTTTAGGTAAACAATTTCAGTTAGCTGATAAACAAGGAATTAAATTCTGCGTCATTATTGGTTCGGAAGAAGCAGCAGCAAAAAAATCCTCGCTCAAAGATTTGCAAACAGGTGAGCAGGTAGAAGTGCCACTAGAAAACTTGGCAGAGGAAGTTAAACGAAGACTTGCGTAAAGGGTGCATTAATTAGTAGGGCAATCTATTCCGAATCGTTCAGAAATTCGATTACTACCTTCGCTACTTCTTCAGGTATTTGATTCATCATGCAAATTGTTCCTTTGGCAAATTCAACGACTTTGCCATGAGGAATTGCTTGAGAAAGAAAATAGCGATCGCTAGCTTTTGCTAAACTCAGTTTTTCAAATTCTTTGACATCATCAATTCCCCAGATAATGAGAGTTGGACACTCAATGGAACGAAATCTTTCTGGTGCATCTAGACAGTAATTGCCTACAGCCCAAACTGCATACAAAGGATGACCAAAACATTTTAAATCATCTAAAACCCAACGGTGATTTAATTCGGCTGAACCTACGTATCGAGAACGGGCTAACCATCTTTCCATCAGGTGAGAGCCATCTTCTTTAATTTTAAAACCTTCATCAAATCTTCTGAATAGCTCTGTTTGTCCTCCTTCACCAAAACCAGCTACGTTACCTAAAATAATTTTGGTGACGCGCTCGCTATAAGTTGCTGCTACTTCTCCAGCGACAAAAGCACCTGTGTGGTTTCCCAGAATGCTTGTTTTTTCTATACCTAATTCATCTAAAAGAGCGATCACTGTTTTCGCGTAGTCGGCAATTGTATACATTCTGGGTGGTTGATCCGAATCACCAAATCCCATCAAATCCATTGCTATGACTCGTCTGTGTTGACCAAGGATAGGCATGAGTTCGCGATATTCATCACTACTGCGGGGGTTCATGTGCAGTAAAAGTATGGGTTCACCCTCGCCACCGATGCGATAAAGAATCTGTCCATCTTCTGTGTCTAAAAAAGCTCGTTTAATCTTTGGTAGTTGAGTATTCATGATTTTGCACAATTACTTACTGGTTTTCCAGAAAATCAGTCACTACTTTTAATACTTCTTCTGGCATTTGATTGATCATCCAAAGGGTTCCGCCTTCGATTTCAACCCTTTGGCTATCAGAAATTACTTCCCTGAGCCAAAGTTGATTTTCAGCTTTGGCTAAACCAACTTTTTCTAATGGTTCTAACCCCTTTTCCCCTGACAAAATCAAAGTAGGGCACTTAATCAAACGAAATCTTTCTGGGGCAGAAAGACAGTAGTTTGCCACAGCCAAACCGGGATATACAGGAGAGTTAAAAGTTTTTAAATCATCCAAAACACAACGGTGATTTAACTCCCCTGTGCCGACATAACTGACACGAGCTAACCATCTTTCCATCAGGTGAGAGCCATCTTCTTTTACTTGAAACCCTTGAGAATATCTCTTTAAAATATTGTCTGTTTCTTTTTTATCAAATCCATATACATTGCAGAGAATGAGTTTTTCAACTCTTTGGGGGTAAGTTGCTGCCATTTCTCCTGCAATATAACCCCCTGTAACACTACCAAAAATGCTTGTCTTTTTTATGCCTAATTCGTCCAACAGCGCGATCGCACTTTTAGCATAGTCTGCAACTGAATAAACTCTAGGGGGCCTGTCAGAATCGCCTAACCCCATCAAATCCATTGCAATTACTAATTTTTTGGTAGCCAAAATAGGCATCAATTCTCGAAATTCGTCACTACTGCGAGGAGTCATGTGCAGTAAAAGTATGGGTTCACCTTCTCCACCTATACGGTAAAGAATTTGTCCATCCTCTGTGTCTAAAAAAGCTCTGTTGATACGTTGGCTCATTTTTTTAACTAATTCCGTGGGTTTAAGTCTCTCGGTTCTATAACCGCCAAGTTTTGTGTTGGGGTCTGTCGTGCAAACGAGGGGTCATAAGCTAATCTGCCTTTAACTTGCATAATCCTTTGCCTCAGAAAGACGCAAAGAGAAGTTGCGTGCGGGGGTTCCCCCCGTTGAGCAAACTTCGGAGGACGCGCTTAAGGGGAGACGCGGGGATGCAATTTGAATGATTATTAGCTTATCCTCTATTCGCCAGCTGTATCATTGTGGGTGGGGCGGTTGACTCCCCTGCCTGCCCTGCCCCTTGCCCCCTGCCCCAGACACTCCGATCTGCGGTTTAAATAAACTCCACTAGGAACACCAAGTATCTGTCCGCGATCGTAAATTCTCCTCCCCCGCAAAAAGGTAGTTTTGACTCGTCCAGTTAACTCCACTCCTTCAAAGGGTGTGTAACCTTGTTGTGACTCCGACTCAGCAGCACGTACTACAAAAGTTTCACTGGGATCTAACAACACCAAATCAGCATCATAGCCAATGGCAATGTCACCTTTTTCTAATAAACCAAAACGCCGTGATGGGTTCCAAGATAGTAGCCTAGCCATGTGATCATAAGACATTCCCCGCTTGCTACCTTCACTAAATACGCCAGAAAGCAAATATTCTGTACCACCAAAACCAGACTTTGCTAACCAAATATTATTCGGATCTTTTGCACTGATTTTTTGTTCAGCAGAACAGCAAGCATGGTCACTAACTATCCAATCTACTTGATGGTTAAGTACTGCTCGCCATAAATATTCCACATCTGCACGGGGACGGATAGGGGGATTGACTTTTGCCCAAGTTCTAGTGGGAGTATCGACATCTAATAGCAGATGTCCGACAGTAACCTCACGCCGAAAGTTGATATGAGGAAAAGCAGTTTGCATTGTCAAAGCTGCTTCCATTGCCTTAGCCGAACTCAAATGCAATAAATTGATGTTTGCACAGTTCGTTTCATGTGCCAAATAAGAAGCAATGCATATCGCTAACCCTTCGGAATGAGGGGGACGTGCTGCACTATAAGCGCGTAGTCCGCTCAAACTAGAATCATTTTCAACTATTTTAGTGTAAGCGTTGAGAATTTCTGCAACTTCACAGTGTAAACTCAAGCTGATAGTATCTCGCGCTTCTGGATGTTCTGTTATCAAGCGAGTTAAACCACGCATGATAAATTCAAAATGGGCAAAGTCGTAGCGTTCCTCTTTATTAATCATCAAAAAGAGGTTTTGTTGATCTGACAAACCATGTAACCCATAGCCACCATAAAACATGAAAATCTTAAACGAACATACACCATATTCCTCAAACAGTAGAGGTATTTCATCGATATGTTGGCTGGCAATAGGTGCAATGTGATAACTGTAATCAACAAAGAAATTCCCTGCGGATAATGCTAATACCTCTGGGAAAAAATCTTGGTAGGAGCCGCCTTTGTTGAGATAATACTGTCCTGTGCGGATGTAGTTGAGGCTAGTTGTCACGCCTCCCATTGCGGCTGCTTTGGTTTCGGTAACTGCATCTTGTGGTAAGGGTTGATAGATACCAATGTGCATGTGAGCATCCACAACCCCAGGAAAGCCTAGTAAATTTTGGGCATCAAATACCTCTTTGCCTTGATCTGGGCTAATATTAGGAGCAATTTGAGCAAATTTCCCATCTTTAATTCCTAAATCAAGTAGTTCAACAGTATCGTGATGGGGACGAACTACCCGCACATTTTTGATAATTTTATCTAATATGGGAGTTTCAGGCATAGCAGACCTCACACTAAAATGAATATAAGCAATTTATGGTTTAGTAAAGGTTCGCGTAAAATAGTAGCATTTTTAAACGCACCAGGTAGCAAAGGAAACCGCAGAAGGACGCAGAGTTTGTTTTGTTGAATCATTTATTTTTAGAAGAGAAGATCATGGAAACTTTTAATGAGTATCATATCAACCCAAAAGAATTTACTTTTCTCAACATTTTTCAAGATCACTGGCAAGTGATTAGAGATGAGTTTACACACTTTATTAAGTATGCATCTGCTGAGGAGTTAAAGTTTGCTTATGATGTTCTTGGCCCTAAAAGTAAAACGATTAAAACCAAAGGTGATTCAAAATACAGTGCTTTTGGGATTTTATTTCAAGGCTTGTTTATTGAAGAATACATTCGGGTGCATCAAATACAGTATCCTGATTATGGGCTAGATGAGACATCAAAAAAAGCACTGGTATTAAGAGAAAAATATTTCTCAAATTTGGCTCAGGTTATAGAACAAGTAAATTTGGACAATAATATCATCAGAAATGTGTATTTTGGTACATTTCATCCAGGCTTGGATATTAAGTTGCATGTTAACTATAACCCTCATATGAATCGTGGTTATCTAGGATTGATTGTGCCAGAGGGGGATGTGGCTATGAAAATATGTCATGAGCAGCTTTATTGGGATGAAGGGCAGTTTATGGTTTTAGATCATAGCTATCCACATTGCCCACATAATTACACAAATTACGATAGAACTGTCTTGGTTGTAGACTTTTTTAAACCGGATCTGCCTAGAGAGGAAGTGATCCGCTTTGAACAAGAGCAAGTCACACAACGGATGCAAGATAATCCTTATAGTTTAGGTGTTTTTGGCAAGAGTGATCAAGCTAAAGTAGAGGATTTTATTAAGTATGGTTTAGCTCATCAATTAGAGTGGGATAAAGCTTTGTAATAGGGAGTGGGAAATTGGGAGCTTGTACTGAGCGGAGTCGTTAGCGTCTCCGACAGGAGAAGGAGAAGTATGGGGATATGAAGACGAAAACTTACAAAAAGTTGATAGCAAAGCGACTTAACCAAGATTTTAAATCGGCTGTAGAAATTGTTGAAGTTCCTATTGCTAAACCTGCTGGTAATCAACTTTTAATTCAAAACAAATTCGCTGGTATTAATGGTGGTTTTGATACTTTACTTTGTCGTGGTGATGTTCCTTATGTTAATTTAATTCCTCCCTTTGATTTGGGTGTGGAAGCTGTAGGAGAAGTCGCAGCAGTTGGAGATCATGTTCAAGATTTCCGAGTTGGTGATGCTGTGGTAACTACCGTCCGTGGTGGCGGCTATCGTGAATATCAGGTAATTGAGGCAAATTTAGCGCTTCACGTGCGGGAAGCAACACCAGAGGTGCTGACTCTCATGCCTACGGGTGTATCTGCTTTGGTGGCACTGGAACAAGTGGGAGAGATGAGAAACCAAGAAGTTGTTTTGGTGACGGCGGCGGCAGGAGGGACAGGCCATATTGCAGTGCAATTAGCAAAATTAGCAGGGAATCATGTTATTGGTACTTGTAGTTCTGAGGTTAAATCACAGTTGCTAAGAGAATTAGGGTGCGATCGCATTATCAATTATCATCAAGAAGACCTCAATCAAGTCCTCAAGCGAGAATATCCCAATGGCATTAATCTAATTTTTGATTGTGTGGGAACAAAAGTATTTGATATTTGCGTTGAAAATTTAGCGGTGCGCGGACGCTTAGTTGTAATTGGTTACATTTCTGAATATGGGAAAAACCCACAACCAGTTACCCAACCGCGTATCTATCACCAGCTATTTTGGAAAGCCGCTTCTGTTCGTGGTTTTCTCATGCCTCATTATCAACAGTATATGGCAGAGGCACGCGATCGCCTGTTAAATCTGTTCTACACCAGTAAACTCAAAGTTGCTGTTGAGCCTGCCCAGTTTCATGGCATAGAATCTATCCCTGATGCTGTAGAATACTTGCTGAATGGTCAAAATAGCGGCAAAGTGGTGGTAAGATTTTAGCGATCAATAAATGCTGTACACTTAATCTCAACGATTAAGCCTGATGTAGACAATCCAGTTACTCCAATACCAGTCCAGGTAGGAAAATTGTCAATAAAGTAGCGGTCTTTTACCTGCATAAATAGTGGCAAAAAGGGAATTATATGAGGTGGCTGTCCAGCAGCTACGGCTGTTTGAAATTCACCTAGCCCTACTCCAGTAACATGATAAGTAATCATTTCCACTACATCATTAAATGTAGCTCCTCCCGCTTGCAAAACCTGATTGACATTTTCAAAAGCTTGCACAAATTGGGCTTCTATTCCATTAACAATTTGCAAATTCTCATCTCTGCCTACTTGCCCAGAAACATATAAAGTATTACCAACTTTGATACCAGGGCAATAATGAAACTTTTCAAAAAGAATTTCCATCCCTTTTGGGATAATAACTTCGCGAGAGGGCATAATATATCTCCTTGATTTTAGGGTTAAAGACTTATCATTAAGACCGCAGGGGAGTAGCTCTTATGGGTAGGTTTTTTAGATTTCGCGTTTTGGTTGACGCGGGGACGCGGAGACAGGGGGACGCGGAGAAAGATTTCGGAACGAAAAAATAGGTTTTTTCAGATTGAATATGAAAAACCTACCCTTGAAAGGTAAGCTAAAAAACATCTAAATTACATAATCAAATTAAATAAAACTCTTGTGGGGTGGGCATCTTGCCCGCCCTAATTATGCAAGTTATATGTGGAACAGCTTAGGGAGCAGGGGGAAAGAGGTCTTTCTGGTTTTTGCACAGATGCCGAAATTATAACTAATTAGGTGGACATGATATAAGCCACCCACTCATATAGTCGGTGGCTTAATTTGAAGGATAATTACAATGATCCAAAAAGCAGAAAATACTTTAAAAGTTGCTCAGCAAGCATTTGAGCAGTTTAAGCATGGTCTTGCAGTCGGTGATTGGCAAGCATTTCTAGATATGCTGACAGAAGATTTTACCTTTTGGTTTCCACTGGGAAAATTTCAAGGGATTAATATAGGTAAAGAACGAGCTAGAGAGTTTTTTCAATATGTTTCTAGCTGTTTTCAAGGTGGACTGACTTTAGAATTAGACCGTTTAACTAGTAATGAAACAACTGTTGTTTTTCAGTTTCGGGATCAAGGAATCTTGTTTACCCAACCTTACAAAAATCGCGTTGCAGTTTCTTTTGACGTGCGTGGAGACAAAATCTGTGGTTATCGTGAATACTTTGGTAGCGATGGGGGGGCGTAATTCGTAATTCGTAATTCGTAATTCGTAATTCGTAATTCGTAATTGGGAATGGGGAACTTGTACTGAGCGGAGTTGAAGTATTGGGAATTGTCATTTGTCATATGTTATTGATTATTCTCCGTGTCCCCGCGTCCCCGCGTCTCCCTCATCTCCCGGTTGGTGAGCGGAGTCGAACCACATCCCCCTTATCTCCCTCAGTCCCCATTACCCCTAATCCCCGCTCCCGGAGGGAGCAAGGGCCCCGAGTTCCCCAGTCCCTACTGAACTAAACCAGCACGCAAAGCACGTACAGCAGCTTGTGTCCGGTCTGCAACACAGAGTTTGTTGAGAATACCTCGTACATGGGTTTTAACGGTACCAACAGTCAGAAAGAGCCTTTTGGCAATTTCGGCGTTGTCACAACCGGCGACAATTAACTCTAAAACATCCATTTCCCGGTGAGTGAGGGGATAGTTTTCTATACTTTTCTCGGTGTCTGGGTCAATACCCTCAATCATTACTCTTTTGCCAGTTGTGCCTTTACCACCATCGGGCAAATCCTGACGAATGTAGCGTAATACTAGATCTGCGATCGCAGGATCAATCCATGAGCTACCTGAGTTGGTTGTTTCTACAGCCTCTACTAGTCTCTCAGTTTCGATGTCTTTCATGCAATAAGAATCTGCACCTGCTGCAAAAGCCGCTAAAACTGCTTGTTCACTATTCTGCATCGTTAAAATTAGCAGTTTTGTTGTGTAGTCGTCGTTTTCTGCTTGGTATTGCCTAAATGTGCGTGTCAGTTCAATACCATCCATGTCTGGTAAACCGATGTCAATGGTGGCAACATCCGGCTTGAGAGTTTTTAACAACTTTATTCCCTCTGCTGCATTAGCAGCTTCCCCAACGATATTAATCTCTGCATGGGTTTGCAAAGCAGCCCGTAAGCCGATTCTCGTGAGGTTGTGATCTTCAATGACAAGCAGCTTGATTTCACTCATGGATGGTTATGTTTACCGTTATCTATCTAAATTAAAGATTAAAATATCATTGTTCTTCTATTTGGATTTTATACAAAAAGAAACGTGTTGGGTATGTTTTAGCAAACTTCATGGGGCACGGGTGTAAGAGGGTGCAAGCGTGTAAGTAAAATATATAGCCCCAAAGTTCATTGTGTAAGACACCTTTTTTACAACTGGGATAGAACTGCTTAATAACAAATCATCCACTTATGCATACGGTAAATAAAATGTCAAGTATAATAATAATTGGGAATCTGATCCTCAATTCCAGAAAATGTTAATCTTTACTAATCGTTCCCAGCTTCTAGTAAGCTATTACTAGATTTGCTAGCAATAGCTAGGCACTTCTTTTTTTGATCAATTATGTCTATTAATAAAACTACCAAAAAAGATAGAATTCTTGTCGTAGACGACGTTTTTGATAATCTACTAGTTTTAGAAGTAATTCTAGATGATGAAAACTACGAACTTAGCTTAGTAGAAGATAGTAAAATTGCTTTGGCTATGGTGGAAGAATCACCACCAGATTTAATACTTTTAGATGTGATGATGCCTGAAATAGATGGCTATGAATTTACGCGACGCGTGAGAAAAAATCTGGCGTTGCCATTTATTCCCATTCTATTAATTACAGCTCACTACGAGTCTAGTGTTGTCGAAGGTCTTGATGCTGGTGCAGATGACTTTATCCGTAAACCATTCGACCCCGATGAATTACATGCGCGGGTGCGATCGCTTCTTAGACTCAAGCATAGTATTGACGAACGAGATCACATGGCTAACCTGCGAACAGATTTTGTCTCGCGCTTTACCCACGACTTACGAATCCCTTTGGTAGCTTCTAACCGGGTATTAAAATTATTACTAGAAGGTAGATTTTGCGAAGTGTCACCACAACTACAAGAAATCATCAGTACGATGATTGGTAGCAATCAAGACTTACTAGAAATGGTCAACACTTTGCTAGAAGTTTATCGTCATGAAGCTGGCTGTAAAACTTTAAAAATTGCTCCTTGTAATATTCAAGAATTAGTCAGCGAAGTAGCCCAAGAATTAACTCATTTAGCTGAAGAAAAAGGATTAAAACTCAATCTAGAAATAGAGGAAAACCTAACTGAAAGTGGCGAAAATGCCAGCACTGTCATGGGCGATCGCGTAGAATTACGACGAGTGTTGACAAATATCATCGGTAATGCCATTAAATTTACAGATAAAGGATATATAAATATTCACTTGTATCTAACTCCAACTGTTGTGAATATTGACATTCAAGATACAGGTGCAGGAATTTCTAAACAAGACCAAGCCATATTATTCGAGCGATTTCGCCAAGGTAAACATCAGCGTTCTGGCAGTGGTTTGGGTTTATATCTATCACGTTGTATTGTTGAAGCACATCAAGGCACAATTGATGTGATATCTGAGCCAGGTAAAGGTAGTACATTTACTGTTAGTTTGCCTGTGGCTAATGGGGAATAGGGAATATCTCACTTAAATTAAATTCTCTTAACAAATTTTCACAGTGCTTTGATAGCTTTTCCACAGGATGATTAATATATAGGTATTTGACCTGCTGGGTATCGATACTCATGGTGCAAGACCAGATTTTGCTCAATGATTGGCATGTAATAGCGCGATCGCAAGACCTCCAACCCGGAACAGTCATGCACAAGCGCTTATTAGGCTCAGATCTAGTGCTTTGGCATAATGGCGACAAAGTTTTAGCTTGGCAGGACGTTTGCCCTCATCGTGGTGCTAGTCTTTCTCTAGGACATGTCAATAAACAAACTCTTGTTTGTCCTTACCACGGCTTAGCCTTTAATAGCGAGGGTAAATGTGTATTAGTTCCGGCTAATCCAGACCAATTGCCCCCCGCACAAGCTTGTGTTAAAACTTACCAAGTTCAAGAACGTTACGATTTGCTCTGGGTTTGTTTAGGGACACCAAAACAAGACATAGCTTTGTTTTCTGAGTGGGATAATCCTGTCTATAGCAAGATTTTCTGTGGCCCCTACTACTATCACTCTAGCCCTCTGCGGGTGCTGGAAAATTTCATCGATCCGGCACACTTCCCAATTATGCATTCGGGATTATTTGCCCACGCCAGTCGTCCTGAGTTGACGCACTATGAATTAGAGTCTCTTCCTGATGGGATTAGTTTCAAATGTGGTTTGTGGGAACTAGATTTTAATTCGGGTAATCCTTTACAAGCACCGTTGATTTTCAACACTTACGATTACTACATCTTCCGTCCGCTAGTAGCATACTTTAAACTCGGGCCTGGAGAGCATCGTTTAAATATTTTCTATACAATTACGCCAGTTGATGAAGATGAGTGTATGGCGCAATATTGGTTAATGGTAAACAGCGCCCGTGAAGTCAAAGTAGAAGTCTATCTAGATATTCAAAATCAAATTGCTAGTCAAGATATTGCCATTGTTGAGTCCCAGCAACCTCGACGCTTACCTTTAGATTTGCAAGCAGAAGTACATTTACCGAGCGATCGCTATTCGATTGCATACCGCAAGTGGCTGAAACAACAGGGTGTTACTTTCGGCACTATTTAGGATTTGGTTAAAGTTTATACTTAAACCAAGTTACATCATGTTGTTATAAGACGATGTTTGTAAAGGCGATTGGTGTCAAGTTAAGCTAAAAATAGCTTCGGTGTTGGCTTCCTCACCCGCCAAGAAATAAATTTCTTGGCTAATAGCTCAAGTCTACTGAAGTAGACTCAAGATCTTGGGGGATATTTAGTCATCTTCAGATGACTTTTGCTATCAGCAAGGAACTTCAGTTCCTTGCGGGACATCGATTTTATCTTAAGTTGACACCAATGGCTTTTCGACCCACCCCACAAGAGTTTTATTAAAAAAAATAGTGTTCACTGATTTAATCAATGAACACTAATATATAGGATTACGATAGGAGTTTGGCAAAAATTTAACTTTCTTTAATTCCAAATTCAAAACAAAAATGACACAATCAAAAAAGCTTTTCAGGAAACACACAGAGAAATAGTAAATTTTTCACAAACGGAAAAAGGAAGAAGGTTCAGGAATAAAACATTTTAAGTATACCTTCCTCCTAATTTCTTCAACTTATTACAAAGCTTTTTTTACTTCATCCTTGATGTTTTCAGCAGTGTGACGAACTTTAGCTTCGGCTTGCTTTGCTTGACCCTCAGCTTTATCATTAGGGTTGCCAGTTACTTCGCCTACTGTTTCTTGAACCTTTCCTTCAACATTTTTAGCAACAGCCTTGGCTCTATCTTCAATGCTCATAACTCGCTCCAAAATGGTATTAATTATTTAATCTGTGTAGCTTTTTGAATTCAGCTTACATTAATAAATTATCTTTAAAAACCACTTATTTCTTCTGTCTAAGGATGTTTTTATATCAATTTTGATTATTCATTGTACATAGATATTTTTTTAATTAACTAGTCTTCAAGATTAAAAACATCATCTATGAGATAAAAAGAGATGGTTCTTTAGTTATATCTGGAGATAAATATATCTATCACTTTAGGTAGAACTCAGAAACCTTGTGAAGCGATCGCACACTCTATCAGAATCGCTATTTTACGTAGTCCTCGCCACCCCATTCCAAGAATGAGTGGTGATCAACGAAGCGCGATCGCCTTAAGATAGCAGATAGTAACAATGCTCTAAAAGCCCAAAAGTAAGATTAGGAGCGCCCTTAATTTCTTACCAATAGTTTTTAAACTAAGTAACAACAATGCTTTTGAGAGCTTCGGCTGCGTATCTCTATTGTGAGGTAATGGCTAATTTTAATCTAAGTATTATTTTATACTAAAATTTATTATTAAATACGAGGGTGTTGACACCCTGTAGATTAATGTGTATCTTCAAAGTATATACGTCAGACATATAACAGCATTTTGCTTTGACTAAGAAAGCTGAAGCCTAAACGTATAGGTTTTCACGATATTATTTTGGAGCTAACTATGACAGCTGTTGTTGCTAAATGGGGAAATAGTTTAGCTATCAGGATTCCAAAATCGGTAGCTGAACAAGCACACGTAACTGAAGGCATCGGTATAGATTTTTCCGTAGAAGGAAACAGCATTATTATCACGCCACAAAAAAGAAGAAAATATACTCTTGATGAGTTATTGGAAGGGATGACTCCTGAGAATTTTCATTCTGAATTTGAAACTGGCAGTGCTGTGGGGAATGAAGATTGGTAGTTAAGCCATATTTTCCGGAAAGAGGAGATATTATCAAGTTAGAATTTGGAGCCGAGAAACAGTTTACCGTTGATTCAATTCAGCGTGCATTTGCCCTTCACAAAGCTGGAATGTCATTTGAAGACATTGCTGTAACGCTGAATAATGAGCTTCAACAACAAGGACGCGAACAACAGGGCTACCGCCCTGTTCTCGTTATATCTCCAATTAGATACAATCAAATGTCTTCTCTAGTTTTGGCGTGTCCTATAACTAGTAAATCAAAAGGACTTAAATTTGAAGTTCCGCTTACTGAAGATATGAAAACAGAAGGAGTTGTGCTAGCTGATCAAATTAAAACACTTGACTGGAAAGCTAGAAAAGTAAAATTTGTTGAAACTGTTTCAACAGATTTAATAGAAGAAGTGCAAGCAAAGTTAGAAACGTTAATTTTCTAACTTTGCTTTTGTATAGTATTTTAATAGCAAACTAATAACATATTGTTAACTATCTCATTTCTCCCCCAGCCGCGACCGAGCAAGGAAGTTACTCAGGAGTGGCTATTAAAAACGCTTGTGTTTAGCTATTTACAGTTTTGAGAGCATAAGCGTTTCTTAATTCTTGATTGATGCCGACGTGTAATATTGTGCAAAATTCTGATCTCAGAGAATTGAGATAAGTTCTGATAACTTTTAACTATACAAATATTGTAGGGTAAGCTTCTGGCTTACCCTACATAATTATTCCTGTAAAACTGTTTTTGAAACAATGCGAGTTTTTTTGCGGTCTGCTTCTGAGAGTTCTTCGCCAGCTTGCAGGCGAGTGGCAGAACTTTGCAGGACTGTGGCTGCACCTTTGTCTCCTATTTGCAGGGCAGTTTTGGCAGCAGTTTGCAAGAGTGTGGCTGCACCAGTGCGATCGCCTAGTTGTAATTTGGTCTCAGCTAACTGAGTTTGGCGATATTTTGCTAATGCCAAAATTGACTGCTGTACTTGGAGATTGGGCGTGGGTTGATAAGTCTGAACTACATTTGCATACATGGGAATCATGCGAGACAGCAAACCTTGTTTATGCTGTGCTGGGTCATCGTAGCGGATTTGCAGATGCCCAATTACTTGATTCCCTTCTGGCAATTGTCCCAGATAAATATTAGCCAAAATTACCCGCTCTACTTCTTGCATTAAATCTCCCAAGCGCACAGCAAAGCCACCATCAACTTCTGGTTGCACTGGTAACTCAATAATATCTGGGGCGACTTGAGCAACGGGTTTAAGTTCCGCTAGCCGGACATTAGGCACTAAAGATATGAGTAAATAAGCATTGGTTAACCCAATAGTTTGAATCCGCCTAAACAGACGGCTAAACTCATCAACTGCCTGTTCTGGACGTTCAATATAAGCCAAAGTCCCGCCACTGACATCGGCAATTTGTTCTAATAAATCTTGATTCCAGCTGTTGCCGAAACCGAGAGTATTGATGGTCAAGTTGAGCCTAGCAGCCTTGTGGGCAAGTTCCAGACAGCGTTTGTTGTCATCTGCACCAATTTCCCACTTCCAAATCCGCAGACTGCTTTGTCCGTGACCATCTGTAAGCAGAAACGCCTGGGAAACATTGCCTCTGGTGCCCTTGAGCATTTCTGTAATCCCCAACTCCAAACCGTCGGCAATTACAGTACCACCGCTAGCGCTGAGTTTGGCTTTGATTTGGGCTTTGATGCTTTCGGGATCTTGGATGATTTGGTTGGGGATAATGACTTGTGCAGAGCCAGCAAAGGACACAACGCAAAGGCGATCGCCTACTGTCAATCGATCTATTAACTCTGCCACTGCTTGAATTACAGTTTGAATTGGTTGTCCATGCATCGAACCACTTTGATCGAGAATCAAGCAGAGATTGAGCGGCAACTTTTGCTCAAACTCACCTGCGATCGCCGAAATCGAAATTGCTAGTTGACGTTGGCTATTTGCTTGAGCCACATCAACATTCAGATCATTTAGCGCCCAGAGCAATTGAACTTTCATTGAGGAGGAATATCTTGCAACACAGTTTTCGAGACAATCTTGGTTTTTTTGCGATCGCTGTCTGATAACTCTTCTCCAGCTTGTAAGCGGGTAGCAGAAGTTTGTAATACCGTTGCTGCACCTGTATCTCCCATTTGCAGGGCGGTTTTGGCTGCTGTTTGCAGCATTGTCGCCGCACCATTGCGATCACCCTGTTGTAATTTCATCTCAGCTAGCTGGGTTTGTCGATACTTAGCTAATGCCAAAATCGACTGCTGCACCTCTGGATTGGGATCTGGTTGGTAGCGCCCTACTACATTCGCGTAGACTGGGATGTTGGGCGTAAATAAACCTAACTGGTCTGAGGCTGGGTCATCGTAGCGGACTTGCACATTCGCGATCGCCTGTTTACCTTCTGGCAATTGTCCCAAATAAATATTAGCCAAAATTACCCGTTCTGCATCTTTCATTAAATCTCCCAAGCGGACAGCGAAGCGGCCATCGGCTTCTTGCTGCACTGGTAACTCAATCGTGTCTGGCGAAACTTGGGCGATGGGTTTGAGTTCCGCTAGCCGGACATTGGGCATCAGCGAAAATAACAGATAAGCATTGGTTAATCCTACCGTTTGAATGCGGTTGAATAACCGATTAAACTCATCCACTACCTGATCTGATTTTTGGATGTAAGCCAAAGTGCCGGAACTCGCATCAGCAATTTGTTCTAAGATATCTTGGTTCCAGTTGTCGCCAAAACCCAAAGTATTCAAAGTCAAATTATAACCAGCAGCCAATTTGGCAAATTTTAAACAGCGATTATTATCACCGTGTTCATTTTCCCCGTCAGTTAACAAAAACGCTTGGGAAATCGTTTCTTTTTTTCCTTTGGCCATCTCCTCAATGCCTAAGCGGAGTCCTTCATCAATTGCCGTACCCCCTTCAGCCTTGAGACGGTCGATTTGCTCTTTGATATATTCAGGGTCTTCGACACTTTGATTGGGTACTAAAACCTTAGCCCGGTGATCGAAAGCCACAACACTCAGGCGATCGCTACTACTGAGTCTATCAACCAAACGGATCGCCGCTTTTTTGACAGTTTCTAGTGGTCGCCCATTCATCGAACCACTATGGTCGAGAATTAAGCATAGATTTATTGGTACACTACGGTCTTGAGTGCCTGCGATCGCCGAAACTGCGATCGACAACTGACGTTGACTACTCAGTTGATTTACGTCCAAATTCCCATCATTCAAGGCAGGCTGCAAGCTAACCTTCATAACCCAAAATTCCTAACCTAGATATAGATATTTATGAATAACTTCAAAAAACTACTTTAGCTTTACGGAAAGCGCAATCCAACACAAATACATTAATATATTCAGAATATCTCACAAGCTAATTCTTAGCAGATGCTCACCACCTCAAGTATTAGGGAGAAATCCACACCTTGAACCGGGTGATCATCGCGCTAGGATGTATTACAGTTAACGGCATAATTTCAGGCGATCAGTTGCTATGGACATTTCCCCCATCAAGGCTGTTCAAGCCCCCTACTACGGCGATAATTTTTACCGGACACCGCCGCCAGATTTACCTTCCCTACTATTAAAGGAGAGGATTGTCTATCTTGGGATGCCACTGGTACCTGCTGTCACGGAATTAATCGTGGCCGAACTGCTATATTTGCAGTCCGATGACCCCGAAAAGCCGATAAAAATCTACATTAACTCTACTGGCACCTCCGGTTATAGCGGCGACCCCATTGGCTTTGAAACCGAAGCCTTCGCCATCTACGACACCATCAAATATATCAAGCCCCCTATTTACACCATCTGTCTTGGTTCAGCAATGGGTATGGCAGCAATGTTACTTAGTGCTGGTACCAAAGGTTGCCGCGCTAGTTTGCCCCACTCCACCATTATCCTGCACCAACCCAAGAGCTACGCCCAAGGTCAAGCAACGGATATTCAAATTCGGGCTAGGGAAGTTTTGGCAAACAAAGCCTCTATGGTTGACATTCTGTGTCGCACTACTGGACAGTCACCAGAAAAAATTACCAAGGACATGGATCGTCTATTCTATATGACTCCCTACCAAGCGGTGGAGTATGGTTTGATTGACAAAGTTTTTGAAAAAGAAGAACTCGCCAATCCTCCCCTACCGGCCAGTGTTCTTTAGTAAGTGCTGAGTCCTGTTAGCGGTAGCAGGGCGTTCAGCCCGTGCTGAATCCTAAATGATGAATAAGTGGTTATTTTACTTATTTCTAGTCCCTAGTCCCCAATTAATTGAAACGGAGTCACAAAAATGCCTATAGGCGTTCCCAAAGTTCCTTACCGGATGCCCGGAGGGCAGTTTACAGATTGGATTAGCATTTATGATCGCCTTTACCGAGAAAGAATCATTTTCTTGGGGCGAGATATTGATGACGAAATCGCTAACCAAATTATCGCCGTCATGCTGTATCTGGATTCCGACGATCCAGGTAAAGATATTTATTTATACATCAACTCCCCTGGTGGCATGGTGACATCCGGTCTGGCGATTTATGATACCATGCAGCACATCAAATCGGATGTAGTGACTATTTGTGTAGGTTTAGCTGCTTCCATGGGGTCATTTTTGCTAGCAGCTGGCACTAAAGGCAAACGGCTAGCCCTGCCTCACTCACGGATTATGATTCACCAACCTTCCGGTGGCACCCGTGGGCAAGCAACCGATATTGAAATTGAAGCTAGAGAGATTCTACGGATTCGTAACCAGCTCAATGAAATATATGCTAAAAATACAGGTCAGTCCATAGCAAAAATCGAGAAAGACATGGATCGCGACTTTTTCATGTCTGCTCTCGAAGCTAAGGAATATGGTTTAATTGACCGTGTAATTGAAGAACGTATTTAAGAGGGAATGGGGAATCAAGAAGACACGGGGACGCGGTGAGACAGCGAGTAAAGGAGGGTTTCCCTCCGCAGGCGACTGCGTTAGCGCAGCGTTAGCGAGCTTGCGAGCGTCACCCGAAGGGGGACGCAGGGAATGTAAATAAAAGTTTCTTTGCGTCCCCCCATCCCCCTCTGTTTGCGTCTTCTTCCTCATCTCCCTCATCTCCCTTCACATTGATGGCTTAAGATGGATCTTGGAGATTGCTACCGTTTATTAGGTTTAAGGTCGGGAGCCTCTTTTGCTGATATCAAAGCGTCTTATCGACGATTGGCGCAGCAATATCATCCCGATATCAACCCAGGTGATAAAAAAGCTAAAGATAAGTTTATTGCGTTGACAGAGGCTTATAAAATCCTGATCACGGTAGTACCGCCAGATGAAATAGCCGAACCATCAGAGTCTACGCCAAATTCTGGTTTTGATGATGCCAAAGCAGCGCGTCCAGAGAAAGTATCAGTCACAAAAACGACGCCTCAACAAAAATCCACAACATCTAAGCCGCCTAATATCGTGGAAATAGAACAGCGGCTCAAATGGAAAACTTACGAGCAGTTGCAACGGTTTTTGCAAGAAAGACGATTTCCGCAAGCGATCGCCCTAGCGGAAGCTTTGGTAGACCGTTTATCGCAAGATGCTGAGGTACACCAATGGTTGGCGGTTGCTTATCAGCTTTGGGGACGGGAGTTAATTGCTACTAATCAGCTACTGAAAGCGAGAATTTATCTGAAAAAAGCCCTGAAGACAGATCCTCATAACAAAACTCTTTGGGGCGAAGTACAGCGAGATTTCCAAAAATTAGAACAAAATATGTGATTTTTTATTTACTTTTTACCCGAATTCAATCAACACCTGTCTCAATTCAATATAGGAACTCAGCAAATTATTAACCCTTTTATGTCACTCTCGGAAAGTAATAATCAAAGCAAGATTCTGAAACTTTCATCCAATCTAGCTTTGAGCCTTTATTTTCTAACAGTAACTAAAATTTATAACCAAAAGCTTAAAACTAAAGCTCCAAAAGGCTTTCAGCGATAGGCTTCTCCCAAACTGACAAAACAGGGTTAAACCGATAAAAGATCTCTTGCAAAAGTCCTTCTTTGCGTTCTCTTCTCTGCGTCTCTGTCTTGAAAAGTTGAGCCACTGCGTTGGACGGGTTCCCCGGCAGCAGCGCAAGTGGCGTTCCTACGGAGGGAAACCCTCCTTCTCCTGAAGGAGACGCTACGCGAACGAACTTTTCGCTGCGCCTCTGCGTGTTAGCGTTCGCGAAGCGTCTCGTAGAGAAGCGGGGCGTAGCCCAACAAAAAAATATTTATGCAAGAGGTCTAAAGTGCCTAAATGCATACCCTATGATTAAATGTATCGCAGGGTAAATTAAATAAAATGCTTCATGCGCCGAGACTCGATTTTTTACAAACTATTTCAACAATCCCCGACTTTGCTATTTGAGTTATTGACAAATCCGCCAACAAATGCAGATGCTTATCGATTTGATTGCGTAGCTGTTAAAGAACCCAAATTTGAAATCGATGGTGTATTTCTGCCACCAGAAAATGCCAGTCCAGGTACTGTATATTTTTGTGAAGTCCAATTTCAAAGGGATGAACAGCTTTACGAAAGAGTATTTGCAGAATCGTGGTTATATTTTTACCGTAACCGTGCCAGATTTAGCGACTGGCAAGTAGTAATCATTTACCCGTCACGTAGCATTGAGCAAAATGATATTTATCCTCATCGCTCATTACTCAACGGCGGACAAGTACATCGGATATATTTGGATGAATTGGGAGACATTCGTCAATTATCCTTATGGGTAGCACTAACGGTGTTGACTACAGTGGAACCAGAACAAGCACCAGATGAAGCAAGGTATTTGTTGACAAGAACCAGTCAAGAAGTATCTGAAACAACGAGTCGCGCCATAATAGAGATGCTGACAACCATTATGGTGTACAAGTTTGAAACATTAAGTCGAGTCGAGGTAGAGTCGATGCTAGGAATAACGCTCAAGGAAACAAGAGTTTATCGAGAAATTAAGGAAGAAGGACGCAAAGAAGGACGCAAAGAAGGACGCAAAGAAGGACGCAAAGAAGAAGCTGCTAACCTGATTATCCGACTGCTGACTAAGCGATTTGGAGAATTGTCTGTGGAAACGCGATCGCTTATCCTAGATTTACCTTTAACAGTTCTCGAAGATTTGAGCGAAGCGCTGTTAGATTTTGCCAGTTTAGCTGATTTGTCGGTTTGGTTAGAAGCAGTTGAAAATTAAGAGTGCGTAGGCGTAGCTCGCCGCAGGCATCACCATTGTCTGCAAGATAACTAGAATCAGTAAGCGATCGCCTAGTCAAATTCTTCAGGTGGAATAACTGCTTTTAGCTTGATGAAATTTGGTACAGCAACCCTTTCAAGGATAGTCATCGGCCCATAGTCTTTGAGAATCTGCATTTGTTGCTCGTTTCGCACTAGTAGCGCACCTGCAAATCCCAATGAATTCACAGATATAGATTGAAAACACTCTTGCGATCGCGGTACAATCAGCATCCATTCTCGCGTTGCTAGCAGATTATAAGCACCAGATTGCTCATTACCATCAACTGTGCCTAAACCCACAGCACGCAACAAAGCGTAATAAAGTTCTAGTGTTGCTTCAGCTCCTGTTGATGGATCTAATTTTGCAAAAGCATGTGCAAAAGGTAATCCTGGTATAGTTGCAATCGAATTGAGAAATTGTGCTGATGCTAGCAGTGGTTCGATGGGTATCTGCACTCCAGAAGGTGCAAGTGGTAAAGGTACAAGTTGTAGATGTTTGTGTCGCTGGCTAGCACCTGCAATTTTACCACTGTTGTAAAATGCCAAACTCTCAAACTCAGCCAAACATGCCAACATTGCAGCAAAATCTTCTTGAGTCAGTAAGCTTTCTTGTTCCTCAAAGGCACGAGTAATCAACAGCAAATGGTAATCAACAACGTTAAACTTGTTCAAAATACACACATGGGTATCAGAAATATCTGCAATAAATAAATCTTTTTCATAAGGAAGAAAAGGATTAAACTCTTTACCAGAGGAAGTGGCTTGCTTTTCTCGTTTTTGTTTGGCTGCATCTTTGCGGGCAAGGTTAGATAAAATTCGCACTAAGAAATGCACACCATCTTGTTCTACAAATTCAAACTCTGTTGGTATAGAAAGCAATGCTCCACACTGTAGAGCATACTCAGTCTGTTTGATGACACTTGTCCACAAACTACCTGATTTCAACATCATAATTTGTAATTAAAATATACAGAAAAAGTCTTGATATTTAAGAGGTTTTTGTAAGCTAATAATCATTCAAATTGCATCCCCGCGTCTCCCCTTAAGCGCGTCCTCCGAAGTTTGCTCAACGGGGGGAACCCCCGTTGAGCAACTTCTCTTTGCGTCTTTCTGAGGCAAAGGATTATGCAAGTTCAAGGCAGATTAGCTTAGCCATGGGGGTATAGCTAGATGGTGGTTTCCCGCAGGGTAGCGAAAAGCTGATTTGTCACTCTCTCTAACACTTTTAGTGCTATTAACGAACCTCGAATCAGTCGAGTTGCAGCAATCGGTTCTTGTAAGAGTTTTAGTGCTAATAGTAGGGGTTGTAGTGAACCTTCTGAATTTATTGCTGATGATAAATCAGGTATATCGTGCCCAGAGTCGTCGCTAACAACTCGCAGCATTGCCACTGCCCCTGCCGCTGCTTGGAAAAACTCTAAAGCTGCAAATCCTTCCATGTCAACAACGTCAACTTCTAAAGTCGTAGCCAAATGAAGTTTTTCACCTGCTAAAGCAATGACGCGATCGCTTGTTAACGATTTGACTAAAGAGACATCTTGTTGTGTGAGCGAGTGTAACTGGGTAGTGAGAGTGCGATCGCATTCTCGAACTTGTGCCTGATAAACACAATCTCGATACAATACAACGTCTCCAACGACAAAGTGCTTTGTCAGGCTGCCACAAATACCCATAACTAGTATGTTTTGTGGCTCATTGTGAATGTTTTCACTCGCTTGTCCTTTTTGCAAGTATTGAGCTAGAGGCTTCATTCCCATCGGAATTGGTACGACAGTTGGCATTACACCTCTGAGGCCCTTTAAACCGCGACAAACAGCTTTATATTCCGCACCAGACGGTACTAAAATTTTGTGGATGAGTGGCATACTCATCTCTTGCCTACCACCCAGGCCGAACTACCTGGTTGAATAGCGCCTAGATTGAGGCTATCTGCTGGACTGCCGTTTTTGGGCATGTAGTATGGTGAAGGTACACTTCCTGAAAGTCTCAATTGTGGATCAACAGTTATGGGGCGATCGCCTCCTGGTTTAATGTTGTAGAAAAGGTTATTTTCTAAACCTATCGAAATACCCAACGAATTGTTGATTTTATTAGGCGAGTAGAAAATATTGTTGCTAATCTGCTGGTTCGGAGCTTGTCCATTCTTGAATCGGAAAAGTGGAGATTTTTTATCTGAAATGTATATCGTGTTGTTAGTAAACTTAAAATTTTCCCGTTTGTCGTTCAAGATACCAATCAAGAAGGGGCCTTTTGTTTTTTCAAAAACATTGTGATGAACATTCAAGTTTCTATATTTATTGCCAAAAGAAGAAATTGAATAAGAGCCTCCACGAATATAATTATGGTCAAATTCGATATTGTCGGTAGTTACTTCACAGGCATAATATGGGTTGTTTCCATACCACAAATTATGATGTACACGGATGCTAACCGGCTCTTTTGTTGGCTGAACCGCTAAAGATACCGTGCTGTTGAAGGTAGAATTATAAACTTCGCAACCATAGCACTTATGTGAATAAAGTTCTAAAGCCATCTGTGGAGTCCACCCATTTTGCCACGCATTCCAAGCATCAACTTTGATATCTAAATTGTAAAGCTTAACGTTTCTAAATATACCATCCGTTCCTGGCCCTCTAATACCAGCTTTCCACTTGTCAGTATTGGAACCAATTCCTTGACCACCACGAGTTAATGTATTGATTGTGACATTATGAATGTTGACATTAGTCAGATTCCCTAAATCAATTGCTCTTGATTGTGTGCCACCTCCACCAGCTTTGCGCTTATTGAATGTGCAATCAAATATGTCAAGATAAGCGAACTCACTATCCGAAATTCTTTCCATCTCTATTGCTTGAGATTCATACTTGTTAAATGCCACATTCTCGATATTGAGTCGTTTGGCATCTCGAATAAACAGAGCAGTCGAATATTTATATTTATTGCCATTTAATTGCAGTTTGCTGATAGTAACGTCATTGACTTTAACCAGCCGCATTTCTCCCATAATCGTAGTTGCATCAATTCCTGAGCCTACAAGCTTCACTCCTGATGGCACTGAAACCTTGCCGCCTAAATCAAAAGTCCCTGGGCCAATGCCAATAGTAACTTGTCTTCCCGCAGGAACAGAAGTTAAAGCTTTGTTGAGAGTACGCCAGGGAGAAGATTTTGTACCTCGACCGTTATCTGAACCGTTGCTAGATACATAGTAATCAAAGCTACCAGTGTTCACACCGCCATTACCACCAGTATTGCTGCCGGCAATAAACTGCTCAGGAACCCCAGAAGCTTGCCCAGGTTTATCTAAAGCTTGGCACAAGAAAGCCGATACATCAGCCCGACTGGCTGATTGATTCGGGCGGAGGTATTTGACATTAGGATAATTGACAACGAGGCGTTTTTGTGTTGCAGCGGCAACACCATTGTTGGCATATTTAGGAATTGTTTTGGCGTCAGCGAAATTAGCTAATGTGATGGAGGGAGACTGACTCAAAGAGTAGTTTAAACCACTAACCAAAGCTACTAAAACTTGAGCGCGAGGAATATTTTGACTAGGTTTGAAAACCCCACCGGGATAGCCTGAGAGGAATCCTGTTTGGGAGGCTTTGGCGATCGCACCATTAGCCCAATAGCTTGAGGGGATATCTACAAAACGCGTTGCATTACGAGTCTTTTTCGCGTTGGGGAAAGCCTTATTGAGCATTGCTGCAAACTCTGCTCGAGTTACAGACGCGTTTGGTCGAAAAGTACCATCTGGATAACCAGCAATTAGACCTTGACTAGCCAGTCGTGTAATACATGACTGCGACCAGTTACCTTTAATATCACTAAAAGCAGTTGTTTGAGCTACTTGTGGAGTTGCTGCAAATATCATCGGTTTAACTGCACTAATGATTATTCCTAATCCAACTATGAGTACAGAGACAGACTGCCATTTGTAAATCTGATGCATGGGGATTACTACCTCAACTAATAGTTTTTCTGGTAGAAGTAAACACTTGCGTCACCAGAATATTCTAGATTTTTTCTTTGGTGCTTTGCAGATGCATTTAGAATTTACAACTGAGTAGGGATAGGTTTAACGTTTAAGGCTTGCCATGCTAGGCGTTGCATAATTCGGGATGATTTACCTCACGCAGAGTCGCAGCGAAAAGTTCTGTTCGCGTAGCGTCTCCGTCAGGAGAAGGAGGGTTTCCCTCCGTAGGAACGCCACTTGCGCGGCTGCCGGGGAACCCGTCCAACGCAGTGGCTCAACTTTTCAAGACAGAGGCGCAGAGAGGGTAAGGAGTTTGATATTTCATGGCATCAAATTTCATCCCATGATTCAGCAACGCCCTATGCTACTACGGTTTAGTTGTGATGGTTAATACTTGCGGTGGTGTGGCGTCTGGTGGATAGAGAAAGTCTATTTCTACTAGGGAGCGATCGCCTGCTTTCATATTTATTGATGCCAAGGGTTCCCCAGGTTGACCCCTCCTTTGCACTAAATGCACAAATTGAGTTTGCGGTTCGCCTTTATCATCTCTGTAACGTACCCGCACTGTTCCCCGAAAGAATACTGGTCGGGCTGGGGTACTAAAAAAGCGTAACCCTGGTTGACTTAATTGCTCCTCTTTGAGTGGCGTTTGCAGGGATACACTCACGCTTTGAGATGCTTGAGTATTGTTGTATAGCGGTAACTTGAGACTATATTGAATTCCATAATTGCCATGGGCGCGGTATGCGGTGTCAGGATAGCGTACTAGCATGGGCGCACTCTGAATTTGGCCAGTTCCTAAGCTACCACCAGGTAGCGTACTCAGGGCATAAGAAAACACTTCACCGGGTTTAGGAATAGTTAAATGCTTGGCTTGAGGATTATCTACTAACAAGGCTCGCCATTGAGAACCGCTGGCTACTCCAGCTACACGTCCATAGACTCTGGGTTTGCCAGTTTCCTCTGGGGGAGTAGGGATTTTATCTCGCGGCCCGGACAGTTCCCCGTTATCGAGTAAATTTTGCCACTCTTGTTGAGTTGGCGGACGCTCACTACCATCAGCATTGATCGGTGCAAACATGGCGAGGCTAGCTGCATAGACTCTGCCATTACTCCACAGTCGCATGAATGTAGACCGACCATTTAAAGGTGGTGTTAATCCCTTCACAGGAATGGGTAAATTTAGCAACATCTGACTCTGCCCTGGGGGAATGATAATTTGGGCAGGAAAAATATTTTGTCGCCGTCCTCTTAGCACTTCGGACATGACGCGATCGCCTGGGCCAGCAAAAACTGTACCCAGGGGATTGGGGATAAAGGGCGGTAACTCTATAAATGGTGCATCCGGTTGACTCAAATAACTCGCCGCTTGCAAGATATTTACCTTTACTGATTTGGCACCAGGGTTATGCAGAATTATTCCTAAATATAGTGAGCGTAAATTTTCTGGTGGTTCAGCCTTAGCAACATGGTGGGCAAAAATATCAAATCGTCCTCTCAAGGGAAAATTTAGATGTGCTGTTGGCACTTTTTTGCCATCTGGGGGAAAAGTGGAAAGTAAAATTCCTTCTTTCAACACCAACTCAGGACTATTACTGTTAAATACTGTTACTTTATCTAAATCTCCTGATAAAGGACGCACTTGTTGTGGTTGTACCACTTCTTGTGGTGGTGGCGTGACTGGATTTAATTGTGCGATCAGAAAATTTAGTAGCAATGTAAACATATATGGGGAGTAGGGAGTGGGGAGTGGGGAGTAGGGAACAGGGAACTTGTACTGAGCGAAGTCGTACCCCTATGGGGATCTTGCTACGCGTAGCGTCTCCGACAGGAGAAGTATGGGGAACAGTAAGAAAAACCTGCCAAAATATCGGGGAGTTGTGTCTCTAATTCAATTTTTGAACAAAATAAAAACATTTTTAAGGGGGGACGCGCGGCGCCAGAAAAAATACGTCCTTGTACAAATCCCCTAATTTGAATTATGGAGATTTCCCTATCCTTTATTCCTTATTCCCTGTTCCCTTTTACGAAGGATACATCTGTCAGTTGTGTAAGTCTAGTTTATAAAAGTGCCAGTTTGTTAATAATTAATACAAAATCGGCCAGAATTCCTCCCAAATTTTCCTGATGCAAAACCGGAACGTGAACGAAGATGCAACGCGCAGCGAGTTGGGTTTGCCGCAGGTAGTCTAACACCGAATAATAAAGACCTTCACAGACAAATTTACCGCACTCAGAGCTAATCTCAATTGCTGTCGCTCCTGATACCAATTCTTCTAAATTAACTTCTGTCTGCAAAATGCTTTCTTGGTGGCTAGCATTGATTTCTATACTTAATTTTTTTCGGCTGGCAGCCATGCCACAACAAACGATGAAATCTGGTTGAATGTCATTGATTTTTGCAATTACCTGACAACTAGCAAGCTCCACATCTACGGGTAACAGGCGTAAAAAAGTTAAAGCATGTGGTATCAACTCAAGTTTGGCAACTTCTAGTAATAAATCATCAGAAGAATTTGACAGTTGATCGTCTAGCCAAGTGTCAAAAGAAGTTAATAGAATTGTTTTATTCATAAGGAATATTATTTACAATAGAAAAACCCTCCATAATTAATTTACAAGGAGCAGGTAAATGCCAGTGATTGCAGTCGTAGACTACGACATGGGAAATTTGCACTCAGTCTGCAAAGGCTTGGAAAAAGCTGGGGCAACTCCGAATGTTACTTATTCTCCAAAAGAATTAGAACGGGCAGATGCAATAGTCTTACCTGGAGTAGGAGCATTTGATCCAGCAGTGCAACATTTGCGATCGCGAGGCTTAGAACAACCGATTAAAGAAGCGATTGCATCTGGCAAACCCTTCTTAGGAATTTGTCTAGGATTGCAAATTCTATTTGAATCTAGTTCAGAAGGTACTCAACCCGGACTCGGAATTGTTCGCGGCAAAGTGCGAAGATTTATTCCAGAACCTAACATTACCATCCCGCATATGGGGTGGAATCAACTGGAGTTCACTCAACCAAAAAGCATTTTGTGGGAGCATTTGCCAGCAAATCCTTGGGTATATTTTGTTCATTCTTACTATGTTGACCCCATCGAAGCGCAAATTCGGGCTGCAACTGTTACCCACGGTAATCAAACTGTAACAGCTGCGATCGCTCACGAAAACTTGATGGCAGTGCAATTTCATCCCGAAAAATCCTCTAATATCGGACTGCAAATCTTGTCTAATTTTGTTGCTCAAGTCCGAGAAAAAATCCCCGCATAATATTAATTTGAATTTCGTCATTTGTTTTTTGTCCTTTGTGCAAAACTAATGACCAATGACTATTTGCCCTGAGCGAAGTCATACCCTGCGGGATCTTGCTAGCAAGAGCGTCTTTGCCAGGAGAAGGGATAACCAATGAGTTTGAGAATTTACGGGAATCGTCAGCTAAAAACTTTACCAGGTAGAGAAACTAGACCCACTAGTGCGCGGGTAAGAGAGGCGCTGTTTAATATTTGGCAAGGAGAAATTGCTGGTTGTCGCTGGCTAGATGTATGCGCTGGTAGTGGTTCAATGGGCGCAGAGGCTTTGTGTAGAGGAGCCGGTTTTGTAGTGGGGATTGAGCAATCTAGCCGCGCCTGTGCCACCATCAAACAAAACTGGCAGCGCGTAGCCGATGGCGAACAGCAATGGCAGTTATTGCAGGGAGATGCAATCAAGCAGCTAAAAAACTTATCAGCAAAGCAATTTGACAGAATTTACTTTGATCCGCCCTATGCTAGCGGATTATATCAAGCAGTATTAGAAGCGATCGCAGATTATCAGCTTTTAGACCCTAGCGGCGAAATCGCAGTTGAACACAGTCCCCAAGGATGGACACCCTCAATAATTCCAACTTGGGAGATTTGCCGCCAAAAAGTTTACGGCAACACAGCTTTGACTTTTTATCGGAATGGGGAGTAGGGAATGGGGAGTAGGGAATGGGGAGTAGGGAATGGGGAACTCGCGGCCCCTGCTCCCTCATCCCTAGCCCTTAGCCCCCCAGTTGGTTGGGACGCTTATATTGTTTATAGGCGGCGTAAAACAGTCCACCGAGGGTAACTACAATCAAACCAAGGACAATACCTGAGAGTAGGGGTTCAACCACTGTAAATTTCCTCTTTGCAATTATTAAACATTTGTTTCCTGTTTTTGATTTTACCAAATCTCTTATGAATCCCGCGCTCTACAGCGTTTTTGTACCGAAAGAATAACTAGAAAATTGTCTTTTGTGCTTGCAGACACAATCAAGAACTTTTAAGCTATGTGTAGGAAATGAAAACTTTTCTGTACATTTAGACTTCACCGCAAACCTTTTGGATAACCAGATTACCAAACCCGAAATTCTGATGCAGCGGATCGTTTTGTTGGCTCTAGCGATACTGTTAGCAGTGCCTCTGGGCTTTTTTGGTGTTCAGATGGTTAGAGCCTCAGATCCCTACGTTAAGAGTGTTCTCTCCTTGACGGGAGATCCTATTCAAGGACACGCAATTTTTCAAATCAACTGTGCTGGTTGTCATGGTTTAGAAGCAGACGGACGGGTAGGGCCCAGTTTGCAAGCAGTCTCAAAGCGAAAGTCAGAGTATCGATTAATTCGCCAAGTGATTAGTGGTGAAACGCCCCCAATGCCAAAATTCCAGCCCAGCACCCAAGCAATGGCTGATCTTTTAAGCTATTTAGAAACGCTGTAATAGGCAAAGGGGTGTGGGCGTATGGGGGTTAGGTTGCTGAGCGAAGTCGAAGCACCCCTAGTTTTTGTGAATAGCGATCGCACCATACGTTACTTTGCAATTGCTTCATAATTATCAAGTATATATAAAATTTTTGCTAGTAAAAATACGTAACCACTATTTATTTTGTACACTTATACACTGTCATCCCAATAACGACAGTATAGAAAAATCAAGCTTTCGTGGGATAGGTATCTTGCCTATCTAGGTGTGAAATCAATTTAACAGTTCAACAGCCTTAATAAAAGCTATACCGCCACAACTTCTGTTAGTTAGTGGCACTGTGGCGTTTGAATGAACACTTATATTTACTTAGGATTTTTCTCATGGCAAATACCCATATACCCCAACGCTCAATCAGACAACAATCAACGGTTCGGCTTGTATTTATTGATTCAGCAGTCGAAGACTACCAAAGCTTAGCAGCAGGCGTTCTACCAGACACAGAAGTGGTTATCTTAGATGCCAAGCGAGATGGCATAGCCCAAATTAGTGAAGTTTTACTGGGATGGCCACAAAAAGTTAATAGCTTGCATATCGTCTCTCACGGCGCACCAGGTAAGGTTTATTTAGGTAACACACAACTGAGTCAACAAACCCTCAACTTATATGCTGGGCAATTGATGGACTGGGCGAATGTTTTAACAAATGATGCTTGCGTACTACTGTATGGCTGTGAAGTTGCCCGAACTAATGCAGGTAAGGCATTTGTGCAGCAGTTGAGTGAATTAACAGGTGCAAATGTAGCAGCATCAGATGACTATACCGGGAGTGCTGCCAAGGGGGGTGACTGGGAACTGGAGGTGATGACGGGAAATATCGCTGCTACACTTGCCTTTGTGCCAGCTACCTTAGAAGCTTATAGTGCTGTACTAGCTGAGCCATATTTAGTGAAAGATATTTTGCCTGGTGGGTCTACAGGTGCTTACAGTCGTATCTACTCTCTCACCAATGTCAATGGCACACTCTACTTTTTCTCTAACACATTCTCTAACACAGGTAACGACAACATAGTTGAGTTATGGAAGAGTGATGGTACAAAGAGTGGAACTGTATTGGTTAAAGATCAAATCAATGTAGAGTTTGAGGTTTACGAACCCTATCCAATCAGTGTCAATGATACCCTATACTTTATTTTTAAAGACGACATCAACGGGTCTGAGTTGTGGAAGAGCGATGGTACAGAAAGTGGCACTAGACTAGTCAAAGACATCAACCCAGGACGTGATAATTCTTTTCCTCTGTTCTTGACTGAAGCCAATGGTACACTCTACTTTTATCCCTACAATAACAATTATGGATATGAGTTGTGGAAGAGCGATGGCACAGAGAGTGGCACTAGACTAGTCAAAGACATCATACCAGGCCCTGTTAGTTCTAGTTATGGTTTGATTAACGTTAACGGTACACTCTACTTCACTGCTGACAATGGCAAAACTGGAAGCGAACTGTGGAAGAGTGATGGCACAGAGAGTGGCACTATACTAGTCAAAGACATCATACCAGGTTCTGGTAGTTATAGTCTCTCCCTGTTAACTAACGTCAATGGTATTTTATACTTCTATGCTCAAGACTACTCCGGTATTGTTGATTACAAACGTGGGTTATGGAAGAGTGATGGCACAGAGAGTGGAACCGTCCTTATTAAAGAAGATATCAGTGTTTTTTTTGAATGGACTAACATCAATAGCACTTTCTACTTCGGAAGTATTGACGGTAAGTATGGATATGAATTGTGGAAGAGCGATGGCACAGAGAATGGCACAAAACTAGTCAAAGACATTAACCCAGGGTCTGATGGTTCCAATCCCTCTTGGTTAATCAATATCAACGATACACTCTACTTCTCTGCTAATGATGGCAAAAATGGGGTTGGGTTGTGGAAGAGTGATGGCACTACTGCTGGAACTGTCTTGGTTAAAGACATTAACCCAGGATTTGATTCTTTTACAGGAAATCCCTCTAGATTAACCAATGTTAATGGTACGCTTTATTTCACTGTAGACGACGGTATAAATGGAACGGAACTGTGGAAGAGTGATGGTACCACTGCTGGAACTGTCTTGGTTAAAAACATCAACCCAGGATCTAAAGGTTCTAATCCCTCGCTGTTAACCAACGTCAACGGTATACTCTACTTTGCTGTTGATGATGGCATAAATGGAATGCAGTTATGGGCATTGAACACCAAGCCTACACCATACACTGTTAGTATCACTGCCATTGACGCCAACGCCAAAGAAGCAGGCACAGACCCTGGTAAATTCCGAATTAGCCGCACTGGCAATACGAATGCAGCCCTCACCGTTGATTACACTATTGGCGGCACAGGTACTCAAGGTAGCGACTACAACAATCTTAGCGGTAGCGTGGCGATCGCCGCAGGCAAAACCTCTGTAGACATCACCATCACTCCAGTAGATGATGCCTTTCTCGAAATTAACGAAACTGTCATCCTATCCCTTGGAAGTAGCTCAAGCTACGACATAGATACATCTAAAACCTCTGCAACACTCACCATTGCCGACAACGACTTCAACGGCAGCAAAAAAGGTACAAGCAGTCGTGACATTCTCACAGGTACAAATAAAAACGATATCATCACTGGCTTTCAAGGGGCAGATATCCTCACTGGCGGTGGTGGCAATGATTGGTTTTTCTACACAAGTTTGCGGGATGCTAGAGATACAATTACTGACTTTGTTGCTGGTAAAGACCAAATTGTCTTGAGGCAACTGTTCCAGAGTTTGAGTGTTAGTAATGCTAACTACAGCAATGCCATTTCTGGCGGTTATTTAAGTTTTGGTACTGCTGGTAGCAATACCACAGTGCTAATTGACCCTGATGGTTCAGGGGGTCGCAGTCGTCCTACACCCTTAGTGACGGTGCAAGGTGTAAACCAAGCGACTTTAGCTAACGCGAATAATTTCGTGTTTTAAGTTCTAGGCTTACTCCTTAGTTGCACGCTAACGAGTATTTGTTGTTGACTTCATTTACAAAATCTCTGTTAAGGAATCTTATGTCAATTTCCCGATTTATCCAACGTTCCACTTTGAGTGTAAGCATCGTTACCCTAGCTAGCTTGGGTATAACCACAAGTCCTTCAGAAGCTGCTAGCGTAGACTTCAGCACTTGGGAGAAATTTGGTGATGTTCTGCCTCAGCCTGGTTTAGTTTTCCTAACCAATGATGCCATCCAACAAGATGATGACCCTAAACCCTCTGGTTTTTACAATGTATCAGGCCAACCAGCAGGTGAAGCTAGTCCTAACCCAGATTTACAAGCCTTTCTTGGCTTAGGTGATAGCGCCCTAGATATCGATGGCCAAGCATTTGAAGGCTCAGCAATCAAATCTTTAGTTACTGTAGAAGATGGGGGAAAATTCAGTTTTGATTGGTCTTTTAGTACCCAAGAGACTGTCAATAAAGACTTTGGCTTTTTCTTCGTCAACAACAGAGTCTTCAAGCTAGCTGACTATACCAATGCATCCTTTGCCAATAGCTATACTTACAATTTCAGAAAAGCAGGAACTTACACCATAGGTTTTGGAGTTGTAGATATAGATGACTACACAACCTCGTCAACCTTTTTGTTAACAAAGGCTAATTTAGAAACTGTTCCCGAACCTTTGACTATCTTGGGTTCACTAACAGCACTGGGTTTTGGTGTTGGTATGCGACGGTTGCGGAAAAAAATGTCTGCGTAGACACGAATTTAATTTTTTAGAAGTTACCAGCATACAGCGATCGCCAATACTAAATAATATGAGTAGGGGCGATCGCCTCTACTTACCTAATTCCCTGCAATCAAATTATTTTGGTGAAATTTTGTCAAAATATTTACGGATTTTGCAATGTTAATCACTAATACACTTCAATTCCCAACAAAGCAACTATCTCTAAGTCGCCTTGTATTTATCGATTCCGCAGTCAAAGATTACCAAAGCTTAGCAGCAGGTGTGCTACCCGACACAGAAGTAATCATCTTGGATGCCAAGCGAGACACCATAGCACAAATTAGTCAAGTGTTGCTGAAACAAACAGGAAAAGTTAACAGCTTGCATATATCACCATCATCCCAGTCGATGACAGCAGAATCGAAAGAGCTTGTACTAAGCGACCAATAACCTAGATAATCATAGTCACTTATTGACAAATTTTAAACATTTCTTACATTATTGTTTAAGATTTGTCAATAAATGTCGAAGTGTTCCCTGTTCTCCGTTCCCTTCTTCGATAAAACTTTTCATTGCCAAATACGTACAATCTTTGATAAAAACTCAAATAAATTGTATATTCGTAAAGTGTGTCTAAAGTTACTTTTAATTTTCACAAAACAATGTCTACTGAGCTTTGGCTCAGTGAGATATGCCTAAAACCTCTGGCAAGATAGCTCAAGAACAGCTTCTTGAAAAGATCCAATATTTTTGAAATTCACAAAAGCTAATGACTGAAGCGATCTATATTGGTAATCGTACAATTGCGGCGAGTGAGGTAGTTCCTTTACTGGCAAGCTACCAAATGCTACCACAGTTGCAGCGGGAATTGATCATCGACGAAGCGATCGCACTAGTAGAGTGTACGCCTGAAGAAGTAGCTCAAGCTCAGCAGCATTTTTTTACTGAAAAACAGCTGACAAATGAAGCTGAGGTGCAAGCTTGGATGACCTATCAAGGTTTGAGTGCTAGTCAACTAGAAGCTGTCACCACTCGTAGACTGAAAATTGAAAAATTTAAGCAAGCTACTTGGAGTCATAAACTAGAATCCTACTTTTTTCAGTGCAAGACAAAACTGGACAAAGTAATTTATTCTCTACTGCGAACTCAAGATGTAGGCATTGCTCAAGAACTCTACTTCCGCATTCAAGATAAAGAAAAATCTTTTGCTGAAGTAGCGCGGGAATTCTCTCTTGGGCCAGAGGCTCAAACAGGCGGTTTAGTAGGGCCAATTGAATTGAATGCACTACATCCGGCTATGGTGCAAATGCTCTCTAGCATTCAACCCGGCCAAGTTTCACCCCCGACTCGTATCGCTGAATGGTTTGTGATTTTGCGCTTGGAAAAATTTATTCCCGCACAACTTGATGAACCCATGAAAGCACGCTTGCTAAATGAACTCTTTGAAGCTTGGCTACAAGAACAACAAAAGAAAATCATATCTGATTCACAAACAAGCTCCTAACGAAGGCAGGAGTCCGTTTTTGTAACGGGGATTTATGGCCAGAACCAAAAACTTTGGACGAAGTCCGGTTTTAGACCTGATTGTTTCGATTGGCGTTTGAGGAATGTAGCCGTCCTCCGGGCGTCTTCCCGCAGGGTAAACCAACATGGATATTAGTGTTGGGTTTCGCTTTGCTTAACCCAACCTACGGCTATTACACCGTTTTAGCCTTGAAACGCTAGTAGATGCTTATGAAAATTTCTCCGCGTTCCCGGTCTTTGCGTTAACCCAGGGCGACCGCATCATGTCAATAAGACTAGTATATTCTCAATAAACTTCAAAATAATGTCATCAGTCCCTGCTTATTGACAAAGATTTTAGCGTAGACGCTCTGCGGCTTGCCATAGGCATCGCTTTAAATCTTGGAAAGTAAATCAAACGAGAAATCCTGATTTTTTCGTTGGTTCTTAATTTTGGTCATAATCGGCAGTACTTTAGATGCGTTTGCCCTGTAGTTCACCCCTAAAGATAAGTCTTCAAGCGAACATGATATTATTCATGTGAAATCTCAAGGCTGCGCTGCTTTACCCACGTCTACGTCAAACAATTTGACATTGAAATAGAGTTTTAGCCTTAAGTAAAATGATGTTATAAAGGCAGAGTAACGCAGTCAAACAAAAATGGAATTCCAAACTAGAATTATTTCAGTAGAACTTACTGATGGTACAAATATTAGAGTTGAAGCAACACCAATTGGTGAACGGAAAATAAATTTTCAAACTCGACCTTTTAACGAAGTAACTGTAGGTATAGAATCTCTTAGTAAGGAAATTGCCGAAACATTACAAAAAGTTAAGCCAGATAAGGCAAGTGTCAGATTTGGTATAGATATTGGTATTGAATCGGGTAAACTTATACCTCTACTTGTCAAAGGTACTTCTACAGCTAATATAGAGATTACTTTAGAATGGGGCTAATTAAGTACTATATTATTTTCCTGTTAAGCATTCCCTGTTCCCTGTCTCTACGAATGAATTTAATTTTGCCCAGCTACTTATTGATTTATATTTACGATTTTAATTTAAACTGGTCAAATTTTAATACCTCAGAATCGGGTTTGCGCGTATCAAAACGATAGCTATTAACTGTACCTGTACCTGTATCAAAAATACTAAAAACGGTAATATCATTGCTGGCGATGTATGGCAGAGGTTGACCATCTTCACCTAATAGAGGAGCAATTGTTGGTACTATGGGTTTTAATCCATTAGGATCGCCAAGTGCAACATAATCTTCTTGGTATCCAACTGGCACTTCTCGCTTTTTGTTACCCCAGGCAGCACCATAGGTATTACCAACATTAGATGTTTCTAGAAAATGCATACCACTGGGACTCACAAAGCGGTTCCACAAATGAGAATGTCCGTAAAATACAAGTTGCACATCGGCGGCTTCTAATAGAGGGACAACATCGCGGATAATATAATCAGCGTCTTTAGGGTATTCGTAACGTACAGCTTTAATGTCGCGATCGCTATCTTTTTCAATTATTTGTACTGGGTCTGTATAAGCAGGAACAATGTTATCACCCAAAGTATGGGGTGGATGATGAAACATCATAACTTTATACTTAGCTTGTTTAAATTCAGGACTATTAAGTTCTGCTGCTAACCAATTGTATTGCTTACTGCCTTTGCTAATTGGCTCAAAAATTAGCTGTCCATGACCCCAATTCTCTGGATGATTTAAATCTTTTTCTGATTCTCTATATCTACCTTTATACTTGCCCTCTAAGCTAGGAGAACGCCATATATTAGTAATATAAAGTACTATTAAACGCACGTCACCAAAACTAACTGCATAGTATCTTTTTCCACCTTCTTTACTTGTTGGTAAGGTGAAAAGTTCTTCATAGGTAATAGTATTAAAAGAATGATCAATCAGAGATTTACCACTATATAGTTTTTGAGCAACTTTTCGGGGAATTGCATCATCAAATTCGCTATTTAAACCTCTGGTTTTGGTAAACCTTCCCATTACTTCATGATTACCAATACAGGTAAACATTGGTGCATGTTGAATTATTTGTCCACCAGTGTAGGTTGTCTTGACGCCATTGTGGTCAATTTCATATTTGGCACGACCTTGTAAGCCGGGAAATAACGCACCACCCCGATTATCATCAAACCATTCTGAGGCGCGATCGGGTGTATTGGCTAAATCACCAGCAAACCACACCCCATCTACTCGTTCAACTGTCTTCACAACCTGTTGCAGATTTGCCGCTGTCATCGCCTTGAGTTGATGGTCAGAAGTCAGTAAAATTTTCAGCGGTGTACCTGGTTTTGGCGTAGGTGTAAGGGTAAAAACATCGCTGCTAACACTCTCTCCATCTTCTCGCACACTAGTAACGCGATAAGAAACCCGGACACTCGGAGTTAACTCAGTTACCTCCGTTTCGTGTCGCCAAATGTCGCGTTTCACAGGTTGCTGATAAACTTGTCCGTTTTGGGTTTGGTTGCCTACTCTCGATTGCTGATCTTCACGGGTACGGCTAAGTTTAGTTGTAATTGCCCTAGCAGTTTGCTGAAGATTTTCGCCGTAGGTGACTGTGTGTTTAGTACCAGCAAACTCAGTAAACCACACCACTCGCACTGAGGTTTCAGTTGGTAATTGCAAAAATGGATCAGTCAGTAGTTGGGGTGATGAGTTCGTAGTTGTTTGCCCTAATGAATGCATACTTGCCAGGTTAAGACAGATGAAAAATGTAAGAACAGCCGTTAGAAGTTGTTTTCTGACCATGATAATTCTGGGCAACATGTGCCCAAGTAATTATACAGTGATAAATTTAAAGCTAGGTTAAACCAATGATCAGCAGCGATACAATTTTACTGAAGTTCACTACATAAATTTAGCCTTGTCGCCTTCTTATTCGCACTCACGTTTTGTGACATAGTGACGGTAGCGAAACATAGCCTCTAGTTGAGCTTGCACTAACCAACCACTAATAAATTCAACTGATTGTCCACCAGGCATGGAGAATGAAATATTATCAGTTAACTTGGTGTTGCCATTTTCCGGTTTAAATTCATGTCGATGCGCCCAAGACTCAAAAGGCCCAGATATCTGTTCGTCGGTAAACAAGCGATATTTTTCGTGTTCGGTGTGTCGTGCTAACCAAGTTAAGGGTAACGGCCCAAGAAAAAGGCGAAATTCTGTAATTGCACCTACATCCAGCCCACCCTCACGGCGAACTACTTGGACTGGTTGCCAAGGTGGAGTTAGCAGTTGCAGAATATCTGGTCTTTCGTGAAATTTCCAAACTACTTCTGTAGGTGCGTTAATCACTGAGGAATGTATAAAGTGCAGCATGGAGAGAAAAACTTAAAATTTAGCTTTCGGGTTCTGTATCAATCTCAATATCTAGAGTGTCTTCATCCATCCGGACATATAAGATATTGGGGTTACAGCAAACTTGACAATCTTCCACATAAGATTGCTGTGCCCCTGCGCTTAAATCAACAAAAGTTAGGTTTGGTTCGCCACAATAGGCACAGTAATACTCTGCTGTTGTTTGCATCTGTAATGGGGAGTGGGGAGTGGGGATTGAGGATTGGGGATTGGGGACTGGGGACTGGGGAACTCGGGGCCCCCGCTCCCGGAGGGAGTGGGGAGTGGGGAATTGTGTTTCTCCCTCATCTTCCTCATCTCCCTCATCTTCCTCATCTCCCTTATCCCCCTCATCCCTCACACTGGCTGTAGTTCTTTGGGGGATGAGTCGAAATGACTGGTAGCATCAGCCAAATGCTTTAGTAGTGTAGACTGTGGTAGAGGCCCTTGCAAGTGACTCCAGGGTAATACTTGCTCTGTTGACCAGTCAGCGTGGACGTAGAAATCTAAGTCTGGGATTTGCCCTTTGAGCTGTTTAAAAGCGCGTTTGTAGCTACCCAAAGAATCGCCAAAGTTGCGTGTGATTTCGAGAAGTTGAGCAAGCCTGCGATCGCCTCTCGATAACAAAGCCTGTATGATTGACCAATTATAGCTTTCTGGACGAAAATCTATCCCCTGTGGTTTGAGTTGTTTTCGTAATAATTGCAACCGCTTTTCGGCTTGGCGATTTACTCCCAACCACTGAAACGGCGTGTGGGCCTTGGGTACAAAGGTGCTGCATCCTAGTGTTAAACGCAATCCTGGAGTAGCTTTTTTAATACTCCGAATCATTGCTACGGTTTGCTCTAAATCTTCTGGTTCTTCACCAGGAATTCCTACCATCCCGTAGAGTTTGAGGGCTGTTAATCCGCCAGCTTTGGCGTTGATTGCGGCTTGGATAATTTCATCGTTATTCAGCTTTTTGTTGATAATTTGCCGGACTTTTTCGGAACCACTTTCTACGGCAATGGTAAGCGATCGCGTGTCTCGTTGTGCTAAAGTTTTTGCCAACTGTACTGTGACTGTATTGGTTCGCACTGAAGCAATACTAAGGCGAACATCATCATACTTTGGTTGACTAATATAATCTAGCAATGTCTCAAATTCTGGATGCTGGGTAACAGAAGCCCCCAATAATCCCAACCGATTAGTAACTTGTAAACCTCGTTCTATGGCTGGAATTAATGAACCTTCAAGACTAGCTGTTCTAAAAGGTAATGTGAGATAACTCGCCAGACAAAAACGGCACATTTCTGGGCAACTTCTCACCACTTCCACCATATAAATATTTTCCCATGCTGCTTTTTCGGTGACTACAGTTGATGCTGATAGGGTATTGCCTCGATAAGTTTGCTTTTGCACCACAGCGGTAACTTCTGGAAAAATTGGTTTAATTGACTTTATTGGCCCATCAACTGTTTGATATGTCACCTCATATAAACTAGGAATATAAATTCCTGGTATTTGTGCGAGTGCTTTAAGTTGAGTTTGTCGAGAAGCATTTCTGACTTCTTGATATGCCGCAATAAAATTTCCTAGTAAGTCTTCTCCATCACCCAGCAAAACAACATCAAAAAAGTCTGCAAACGGTTCAGGGTTAGCAGTGAGAACGGGGCCACCACCAAAAATAATGGGATGACGATCATCGCGTTCAGTTGCTCGCATGGGAATTTCTAGAGATTCCAGTAAATTTAAAATATTGACATAATCGAGTTCCCAAGAAATAGAAAATCCCACTATTTCTGGCTTTCTCGGCAGTTGTTCATGAGTATCTGTAAACAGGCGACTCACCTGCACATCCTCACGCATTGCTAAAGTTGCCCAAACTACCTGATAGCCAAGGCTGGTAATACCTACACTGTATTCATTGGGAAAAGCAAAAATCAGCGGTATAGCGTTGTTAATGGGGGTAGCAGGGGTAAATAGAAGGCGTTCAGAGGCGAATACAGATGATGGCATGGGAATGGGGAGGGGCAAGAGGACGCGGGACATGGGGACACGGTGAGACAGCGAGTAAAGAAGGGTTTCCCTCCGCAGGCGACTGCGTTAGCGAGCTTGCGAGCGTCACCCGTAGGGGGACGCGGAGAAAATTTCTCCCTCATCTCCCGGTTGGTGAGCGAAGTCGTTCGACATCTCCCTACTCCCCACTCCCTGTATATCTAATTTTAAGCCATAGAATTATGAGGTTAAAAATTAATGTGATTCCGTTAGATAGAATAATTGGCAGAGATTGCAGATAAATTCCATAGATTAACCATAAAAAAAGACCGCTCATAAATGTAGTTAGCATGACGAAAGAAACGTCTTTTGCTGATTTTGTTTGCCACGTTTTATGCATCTGTGGCAAAAAGGCGATCGTAGTAAGTGTGCCAGCAATTAATCCTAAAATTGTCATGAAATTCATCAGATATAAACCTATAAGATATAGACAAATATAGAGACGTAGCATTGCTACGTCTCTACTGTTCATAGGAAAAACTATTTAATTCTTCATGATGCTTTAAATTACCTCATAAGCACCGATATCTACCCGACGACCAGAGATCCGCGCAAAGCCAAAGCCACGTCCATCAAAGGGTATTGGTTCAGTAATATTGCGATCGCCATCTAAATCTGTGGTATCAGCGGGTACATCTGCATTATTACCAGCGTTAATCGCAGGACTGCCTGTAACGAGGGCATAAGTATTAGCAGTACCGCCGTTATCTCGTAGGATAGCATCTATCACTTTATTGAGAGGAACATTTAACTGTTCGCTGTTGTTAAAGCCTGTATTATCACCATCAAGAGTACCAATTATATTAGAGCCATTGCTAGTAAAGTCGCCGATCACATCAGTAAAAGTAGTCTTGGTAGTGCCAGTAGAATCATCGTAAATGTCATAGTTGCCAGCAATGATGCTATTGTTCACTGTGGCAGTGCCAAAATTGTGAATACCGTTAGCATATCTATAAAAAGAAAAATCGTTGGAACCACTGTTGAAAGCTATGGTACTGTTGTTCACGGTCAAGTTACCAGAATTGAGAATACCTCCTGCTGCCCTAGCTTTATTGTCACTAATGGTACTATTGTTTATTGTTAAGGTACCCTCATTAGTGATCGCACCCCCGCTACCAACAGTCGAGTTGTTACGGATAGTGATGTTGCTTAACGTTAAAGTGCCAAAGTTATAGATGGCCCTACCTCCGAAGTAATCATCAGGAGATGCGCTGCTGCTATCGGCAATAGTTAACCCCTCTATTTCAACAGTTACACCATCACTAATTTCAATATTCCCAGCAATGGTGAGCAATTTTCCACCTGGGCCTTCAATAGTGAGGTCGTCTTTAATGAGGAGACCGCCTTTTACTCTATCAGGAATATCATCAGCAAATACCCCATCAAATTTAATGATGTCTTTTCCGGCATTAGCATTAGCATCTGATAGTGCTTGCCGCAGAGAACCACTACCACTGTCGTTAGTATTAGTGACAGTAAAAGTAGAATTTGATACTCCTAAAAATGCAAAATTAAAAGCGTTATTTAGTATCGCAGGAGACTGATTCCGCAAGGTAATAAACTTGATTGGGCGATTAGCGCCGGAGAAACCATCAGTATCAATCAGTAAAATTGTGTTCCTGTCATCAATTTGGAAGCGCAAGTAGCCTCCTGAGATGGCACTGTCAAAATTGATGTTATTTACACCAGAATTACTAAAAATTCGCCTTTGCAGAACAATCTTGTCACTGCCAACTTCAAAATCAGTAATTGTATCGCCTGTATCACGAATATTAGTGTAAACGAATGTATCAGCACCAACACCACCTGTGAGGGTATCTGCTCCTTGGAAGCCAGTGATAATATCGTTGCCAGCAGTACCATTGATGGTGTCGCGTCCAGGCGTTCCATTAATTACATTGACAACTGCCTCATATGCACCAATGTCTACTCGACCGCCAGAAATACGCGCAAACCCAGAACCACGCGCGTCAAAAGGTATTCGTTCAGTGGTGTTGCCGTCTTCATCAACGTCTGTAATATCAGCGGGAATATCTGCGTTTCGCCCTGTGTTAATAGCTGCACTGCCAACAACTAAAGCATGAGTTTTAACTCGGCCACCGTTGTCTCGTAGTATGAGATTAATAACTTCTGTAATCGGAACGTTTAGCCGTTCACTACTGTTGAAGCCGATACTAGGATCAAAATTACCACCAATTAAATTGAAGCCGTTGCTGGAAAATCTGCTGGAAAAGAGGGCTACGGCGACATCAGAATTGAGTGGATTAGTTGTATCATAGTTGCCAGCAATCAGACTGTTATTTACTACAATAGGAGAAGAAGAAGAAGTAGTAGAGTAAATGCCACCGCCGTTAGTACTACTATTAAGCGTGATAGTGCTATTGCTCAACGTCAAGCTGCTGATACCACCAATATAAATGCCACCTCCATAAGAGTTAGCGGAGTTACCACTTATAGTGGTGTTAATCAACTGAGAGCTATCACCCGCAAAGATGCCACCTCCCTCAGACTTAGAAGAGTTGCCGCTAATAGTGCTATTAATCAATATCAAGTCGTCACTACCAAAAATACCACCTCCACTACTACCACTGGAATTACCGCTAATAGTGCTGTTGCTTATTACTGTCGAGGTGCCAAAGCTAAAGTCACTAATACCGCCACCGCTATTTTCACTTGAGTTATTGCTAATAGTGCTGCCGTCCACTACAAGAGTGCCAGAAAGATTACCAATACCGCCGCTTAAGTTACCACTGATTGTACTGTTGTTTACGATCGCATTTCCGGAGTTATTAGAAATACCCCTACCTAAATTACTGCTGATTGTACTGTCATTTATGATCAGACTACTATCAACAAGAGAGCTAGAGTTATAAATGCCAGCACCTGAGTTGCTACTAATAGTACTGTTATTCAACACTACAATAGCATTACTATTGTACAAGCCGCTTCCACCATTGTTTTTGCTGATGATGCTGTTGTTCAGTACAATAGTGGTAGAGCTACCATTGATGTAAAAACCGCTACCAAAACTATCTGCCGAGTTACTACTAATAGTGCTGTTGATGATCCGTGCGATATTTTCACTACTCTCGCCCAGGGCACTATAGTATACACCACCTCCATCTTGTGCAGTGTTATCTTGGATGGAGCTGTTGCTGATCTCTAGAGTAATAAACCGATTGGCATCAGGCTCATTATAGATGCCACCACCACGATCAGCTTGATTGCTACTGATTGTAGTGTGACCGACACTCAGATTACCACTGTTGAAAATGCCTCCACCACCAATAGAATCAGCTTGGTTACTAGTAATTGTCGTGTTGTTTACATTGAGAGTGCCGTTATTAAAAATGCCACCACCAGTACTAGCTTGATTGTTGCTAAATGTAGTATTTTTTATATTTAGAGTACCGTTGTTGAGAATGCCACCGCCTGTTACAGCGTTGCCATTAGCAATAGTCAGTCCCACAATTTCCACAGTAGCAGTGCTGTCTATCTCAAACACACCGCTGTTATTATTACCGCTAACAGTCAATAATTTTTGACCTGTACCTTTAATGCTCAGGTCGTCTGTAATGATTAAACTGCTACCACCAAGGGTAATAGTATCAGCGATGGTATCCGCAAACACACCATTAAAATTGATGAAGTCTTTTCCACTTAAAGCATTGGCATCTAGTATCGCTTGCTGCAAAGAACCACTGCCACTACCATTAGTATTACTGACGTTGAATGTAGCCATTGATTTAACTCCAATACTGCTAGAAAGTACAACCAATCAAATCGCGGGCAATTAAATCAAGATACTGGTTGAGTTATAGTGAAACTCAACTCAGCAATGAATTATCAAAACCAAAGCTTAAAGAAACTACACTTCCGGAAATATACTGAAGTCACCAGATTTTATTTACCATTTATTCTGGATAATCGCTAGCTTAGTGGCAAAAGTTTACAAATTAGATAACAGAGATTTAATGTTTGATAAAATACAGCTAGCTTACGGGAAATAATAGAGAGCGTTTGTATAGAAACCTGACTAAAGCGATCGCCTTCAAAACCAGATATGAAAAAGAGACGCGACAAAAGTGCGTCTCTAAATGATTGATAAAATTTTTACAAAACTCAGCACTTTTTATGATTCTCGTCCTGATGCCCAGGTATCACGCCATTTGACGGTGCCTTCTTTGGCAATTACCCAACGACGGGGAACGAGGTTTTCGCGTAGGGGCGATCGCCCTTCACGCCACAAAGCATATTTGTAAGCAATCAGCTTGCCTGCACTCTCATCAAAGGGAATTTCGGCAAACCAAGTGTTAGTGTTGATGTACTCCAAGGGATATGCTTTGCTGATATCCCAGTTACCCAATTCTGGGCAGTCTCCAGTCACTACAATGGTTTCGCCTGGTTGGGTTTGCACGCCGTTGAGTTGGACGCGTACTATCGTCTGTCCTTTAATCCGTTCGCCAACGTGGCTGAAAACAATTACTCCCCGTTCTTCTAGCACTAGGTCGTGAATTTTACCATCTTTAACTTCATACTTGTTGCGAGTCACAACACAAGTATGTTCGCCATCTGGCAACTCTGTTTCAACTTCTGGGATGGTGACTTCTCCACCCCGGTTGAGTGCGACAAAACACAACGAGTCACGGTAGCGGCGCACGTAACAGTAAACATCGGGGATGAGGTATTTTTGCCAGTGGCTACCCATTGACACGGCGGGATTGAGTCGCCGTAAGCCAGATAACAGCCTGATGTAACGATAAATCTCTGTATCAGTATCCCAACTTTCCATTATTGGGCGGTTGTAGGGGTCATTACCGCCATCGGTATCATTGTGTAGGTACTGTTCTGTGCCGTAATAAATACAGGGAATACCGCGAGATGTCATAATTAGAGCGATCGCCACCTTTAACATCGCTGGATCGGGGTTCAGCGACTGGAAGCGGGGCATATCGTGGTTATCGATGAAGGTAATTAACTCTGTCGCCCCACTGTAGCGATGGTCTTGATCAAAGATATATTGAATTGTCTCAAAACCATTTTCCGAACCTTGCGCTAGTGCTGCCCGAATTGCCACACACAGCCCAAAGTCTAGCATGGTCATGCCAGAGTTATTAGCAAATTCTACAGAGCGATCGTCACCAGGATGGCTGTAAATCCATTCACCAAAAATGAATACATCTGGTTTGTGATTGGTAATATCACCAGTAAATTCTTGCCAAAACCAAATCGGCATATGCTTGACAGTATCAACCCGTAGTGCATCTACACCCCGGTCTAACCATTGCTTAATTGCCGATTTAATATACTGACGATATTCAGTATTGTTTTCATTGAAGGTTGCAAGACCTGCTAATTCACAGTTTTGTACTTGCCATTCATCTTCCCAGTTTTGCACTTCGCCGTAATGATGATACCAGTGATTGACATCATCGTTGAAGTCTGCAATTTTAACGCCGTCATCATATAATTCGCCCTTACTACCGCTGGTATCAGGGCTACTATGGTTGCAAACAATATCTAGCACAAGCTTCATATTTCGCTTGTGCATTTCAGTAATTAACCGATCAAAAGTCGTACTTCTATCTTCTTGAGTCGCGTTGAGAGAAGGGTTTTCTCCTTGAGCGATGTAGCGAGGATTGATTCGCTTGAAGTCTTTTGTCCAATAGCCGTGTAAGGCAGCGTTGCCGACAAACAACTCTTCAACTTGCTCAAATAAAGGAGTTAACCAAATGGCGGTCACTCCCATGTTTTTGAGATAGTCTAGTTTGTCGATGACGCCTTGTAAGTCGCCACCCCAATACTTACCCCAATCTTGTCCTGTAGGATCATAGAGTTCTGAATTAGCACCTTCGCTGTTGTCTAGATCGCCATCATGAAAGCGATCAACGACAAGAAAGTAAATAGTCTCTTGACGAAATTCAATATCCCTAGTATACAGAAACTCTAAGTCAATCTCAGTATCTGATGGTGTTGCTTGTATAATAGCTTCGACTTCTGCCTGTGGAGACTCAACTTTGTACTGCTCTGGTGAAGACTGAGATGGAGGAGTTTTTACCATAAAAGATTCAGGGTTTCATGGAGTTTTAAGCTTGTATAACCGTTAGTATTGCATCTGCAAGTACCATGTGTTGCTACAAACATCGGGATTATGCCATCCTTCCTACGATACAAGTATCTATCGCAAGCTAGTTTATGGTTATATCAATAGATATAATTCACTTGCTAGAGGATAAAAATCAAAGAATGTAGCAGCTGCTAGCAGTCATGATTTGTTGACTTTGACTGCGATCGCAATGCTTCCATATTTTTTCTAAAAATGGTGATGATCATGAGTTTTCCAAATATTGGCGTCAGATATCCCCAAGGCCGCACGGCATTTTTGCTCATCCACGGTATTGGTGAACAAAATCCTTATGAAACTGTAGATTTTTTCGCCCAAAATTTGCTCAAATATTTTGACAAACAGGGTTTACCATTCAAGCTAGAACACTTAATTGCCAGACGTAGATTCGCCACTGGTTCTGCTTGGACAGAAAGCTTTGTGAGATTGCATTCAACTGACACTACTCAAGACTGGCTAATTGATATTCATGAATACTATTGGGCAGCTGATACAGCCAATAAAATTAGTGTTCCAGAAATATTGCAGTGGACTGAGCGCACACTTGATGGCACAATCGATTTTTACAGCCGCAAGGAGAATCAACCTCTATTAAATGAACTCCTTGCCAACAAGAAAAAGAAAAGTTTCTTTACATTCCGTCTGCGTTGGCTCGCAATATTCTTACGTTTATTTAACTTAATATATCCACTTTTGCGACTGGTGCTTTGGATAATTCTGTTTTTTATCGGCCCATTTCTCAGTGGTTGGTTTTTGCAGTCAGCATGGAAGCTGAGTAAACAACTTGCCACTCCACCTTTAGTAAATTTTGTTGGTGATATTGCTATTTACAGCATTACCGACCCCAAATCACCTTATCAAAAGATCCGCCAGCAAATTCTTACAGAATCCTTAACTTTACTAAAAGCAATTCTTAAAGATCAGCAAGCAGATTATGACCAAGTAATACTAATGGGGCATTCTCTTGGTAGTTGTATTGCCTATGATACATTAAACCTCCTATGTATTGAAGCAAGTCTTTCCGCAGATCAGGGTAAAAGTTTATTGCTCAGTAAGCTTAAAGGACTAGTTACCTTTGGTTCACCATTAGACAAAATTGCTTTTTTCTTCCGAGAAATGGTACAAGAGGGACAGTATATTAGACAGCGAATTTTAGAACATCTCAATTCCTTACGTGTAAAGCCAAAATTTGCTTTGCAAAGTCCATACTTGACCAACAACCCAGTAGTATATCAACTAGATCAAGTGGATTGGGTCAATTATTACCACTTGAAAGACCCGATTAGCGGTCATTTAGATTACTATGAAAACCTAGATAACGTGGAAATGCAATATCAAGCATCTTGGGGTAATCAAGGACACCAAGGTTATTGGACATCTCCAAGTTTTTACGAAAATATTGCCAATCGCTTTTTGTATGTCTCTAATTAACTGATTTGATAAAGGTAGCAATTATGTCTAAATATGACAAGGTTTTTAACTCACCAAAGACAACAGAAGAATCTTTGAGTCCAGAAGAAGCAGTTGCAGCAATTGCAGTTGTCTCTGCAATTGCTGATTCATCGATAGAAGATGTGGATATAGAAGGTTTAGCTGGTATTCTTTGGGAATTTGAGGTCTTTGAAGAATACTCAGAAGATGAAATAGCAGAAATAGTTGATAGGCTGCTAGGTATTGCGGAAGATGAAGGAATAGGCCCTCTGTTTAATGGTGCTAAAAATGCACTTTCAGATGATTTAGTATTAGATGGTTTTGCCGCTGGGGTAATTGTACTTTTAGACAACGTGGAAGAACTTGCTATTCCTGAACAGAAACAACCTTACCTCAAAAAGTTACAACAAGCCTTGGAAGTTGAGGATGAAGAAGCAGAAGAAATTGTTAAAGAAGTAATCGCTGCTTTTCAAGAAGCAGAAGACGAAGAATTTGCAGACGACGATGAAATCACAGTGTCATTAGACGACTATGGACAACAGGTTTATGAGTCACCTTTAGGTAATTTTGCAGTCCCAATTCCAGTTGACCCTCAGCAAGGTGGTAGAGTTCAAAGCCAAGAAGGGGTTGTCGGTTTTTCTGATGACTTTGGTGTTTTGCTAAGAATCGATTATTATCCTTTTCCTGAAGAACAAATGGAGGAACTAGAATCTGTAGGACAGGAAAATTATTTCCAGTCAATTCTAGTAGAAAAATATGTACCTCAAGCAATTTTTGCTAATGTACCAAATGCTGTTGTCAAGCACACCGAGTATTTGACAGATACCTTAGATGGGGCTTATTACGTATTGGTTGATATGCCCAAAGGTTCAACAATTTCCAAGCAAGAAAATAATGGCACTGCCACGAGATTAGATGCATACCGAGGGCTACTCACCTTTATTAATAGTGACTTTTTGTATATAGTTAGCAGTCAGCGTAGTTTTTTAAATGGTGAGACTCCTGGTACTGTTGAAGAAGAAGCCGAGTACATCAAGGAAAATGTTTTAGGGTTTGTTGATACTATAGAGTTTGCTTAGTTTGGGAATTGGGAATTCATAATGACGCTCGTACCTCGCTCTAAGCGAAGCTATACCGTAGGCTTGACGCTACCGCTACGAAGCGTAAGCGTGTAATTCATAATTATTTATTCTCTCCCTGCCTCCCTTAAGCTAATAATCATTCAAATTGCATCCCCGCGTCCCCACGTCCCCGCGTCCCCGCGTCCCCGCGTCTTTCTGAGGCAAAGGATTATGCAAGTTAAAGGCAGATTAGCTTACCTCCTCATTCTCCAGTCCCCATTCAAAACACAGGTAAACTCAAAATAAACTCTGTTCCTTTACCTAATTCTGATACAACGCTCAGCTTACCATCGTGCTTTTCTTCAATAATTTGCCGAGCAATTGATAATCCTAAACCGGTGCCTTTACCCAATACTTTAGTTGTAAATAATGGCTCAAATAACCTGTGTTTAATTTCCTTGCTCATGCCCACGCCGTTATCGGCAATTAAGATTAATATTGTTGCTGAATCTGCCATTTGAGTTGAGATGCGAATAGTGGGGTTTGGCACGTCTTCTACAGCATCGATCGCATTGGCTAGAATGTTCATAAATACTTGATTCATTAGCCCCGGATAGCAGGCGATTTCGGGTAGCTTACCGTAATTTTTGCTGACTTCAATTTCTGGGCGATCGCCACTTGCTTTCAAACGATGACCTAAAATTAGTAATGTGCTATCTAGCCCATCATGTAAGTTGACAAATATTTTGCTGGATAAATCGCTTCTAGAAAAATTTCGTAATGATGCAGATATTTCTTTAATCCTTTCAGCACTCAATTTCATCGAGTTGAGGATTTTGGGTAAATCTTGTAGAGCAAACTCAATATCACGATCTTCTAAAACTTGCTGAATTTGGGGGATTGGAACTGGATAGTGCTGATGATAAAGACTGATAACCTCTGTTAAACCTGCTATATGTTCATAAGCAGGCATAATATTGCTGACTATACAAGTGATGGGATTGTTGATTTCATGCGCTACTCCAGCTACTAATTGACCAATGGCAGCAAACTTTTCTTGCTGCATTAATTGCATGTGCGTCGTTTGTAACTGAGCAGTACGTTCTGCTACTCTTTGCTCTAATTGCTCATTCCATTGTTGGAGGGTTTTATTTAATTGGCGCATTTGCAATTGCGTTCGGACTCTAGCTAAGATTTCTTCCTCAGCAAATGGCTTGGTAACATAATCTACAGCCCCTAAAGACAAACCTTTAACTTTACTAGCAATATCCGTAGCTGCGGTCATAAAAATTACTGGAATATCCCAGGTTTGGGGATTTGTTTTTAGCCGACGGCAGGTTTCAAAGCCATCAATTCCCGGCATGTGTACGTCTAGTATGATTAATTCGGGATGATCACTATCTTGTTCAAGTTGCTTTAAGGCAGTTTCACCATCAATTTCGATTCGGATTGATAAATCTGCTCCTTGCAGAATTTGTGATAGTACTAAGAGGTTTGTGGGACTATCATCAATAATTAAGATAAAGCCAGAGTTTTTTGGTAAATTTAACATAGGTTGGTAGCGATCGCAATATTATTTTGCTGATAAAATCTCTCAAGATAAAATGAAAGAAATAAAAATATAAGAATATTTAAGAGTATCAATAAATCTTTAAATAAACTCTCTAAATAGATGAAATTTACTGTTGAGATTGATGAAGCAGATTGTTTAATTTTAGAATGCCCACTATTGAGATAAATATAACAAATGCAAAAGCGATCGCCCATGTAGTAGAGACGCCCTATAGAGCATCTCTACAAAATTTTTTAATATATTGATATTAATTAGATATTGCTCTATCTGTTACAGGATAGATTATCTCCTCTAGAGTCTTAAGTAATTCTTGTTCATTATAAGGTTTAGAAAAGTAGGCTCGCGCCCCCAATTGAATTGCAAGTTGCCGGTGTTTATTACTGCTGCGCGAGGTGAGCATCGCAACTGGAATCTTTTTCATGTCCGTATTGGAGTTAACACGGTCTAAAAAGCCATATCCATCAAGGCGAGGCATTTCAATATCACAAATTACTGCTTGGACTTTCAAGCCACTTTGAAGTTTTTCTAAGGCATCTTGACCATCTTTGGCCTGTTCTACTTGATAGCCTCCTTTTTCGAGAGTTAAAGCTAAGAAACGGCGGACATTAATCGAGTCATCCACAATCAAAATTGTGCCTTTCTGATTAACAAGAGGTGCTGGTGCTTTGTCTTCATCAAAATTGAGGAACGCTGTCTTTAATCTTGCTGATGGTAATTGATGATCTTTGGGGGTAAGCTGATTATTAGCTACCCAAGTGAGTAATTCGCTGATATTAACTAGTGCTACAACTCGACCATCACCCATAACTGTGCAGTTACTAAAGCCTTGGGGTAGAGGTATATTGCCCTCAACTTGGCGAATTGCAACTTCTCTCTCACCCCAGCAACGGTCTACTTTTATCGCTACTGGTTGGTTGTTGCTTGTAACTACTAAAACGCTATTAGTATTAATTGCTGGTGGAGTTTCTAACTCTGGGCTATCATAGCGCGGACAATTAAATTCTAGATAGCGACTAAGGTAAATTAGTGGTAGTGTCGCTCCTTGCCAATTGACAATTTCTTTACCTGCTATTGCTGACACTCGCTCGTTCTGCAATAAAAAGATTTCGGCAACAACATCTGTAGGAAATGCCAAAAGCATCTTGTTAATTTCTATTAGGAGAACCCGCGCTACAGAAAGTGTAAACGGTACTGATAGAGTAATGGTAGTGCCAACTCCTAACTCAGTATCAACCTTGATATCGCCGCGAATTAGTCTGAGGTTGTTACGAACCACATCCATTCCCACACCGCGACCAGATAAGGCGGTTACTTGGTCGGAGGTACTAAAACCTGGTTCAAATATGAGTGATAATAGTTCTTCATCACTAGCACTAGCTAATAAAGAAGCATCTAATCCCATAGCTAAAGCCTGGGCACGAATTTTCTCAAGCGAAATTCCTCGGCCATCATCACGCATACTAATCATAGTACGATTACTGCTGTGAGTGGCTGTAATTTCAATCAATCCTTGTTCCGGTTTTCCTAAAGTGCGACGGGTGGTAGGGTCTTCGATACCATGATCAAAAGCATTTCTTAACAGGTGCATTAATGGCTCACTTAAAGCCTCTAAAATGCTGCGTTCAATTAAAGTATTACCACCTTCAATTTTCAGTTGAACATTTTTTCCATATTCGACATTGAGGTCGCGCAATGCTCTAGGAAAACGCTCGATTATATCAGACAGCGGGCGCATCCTAATGTGGTTGAGCTTAGTTTGTAGTTGCTTGGATGTTTTATTAAGTTTGCGAGCAATTTGATCTGTATCTTCAACACTCAGTTGAATATCTGTTGTGACCTCTTGTACTTGTACAATGGTCTCCAGAACTTCTTGCGATCGCAGGTTTAAAGTATCAAATTCATGGTTGCCCTCTAATGTCTCTTGTCTTTGTTTACCTGCGATCGCTGGATTGACAATTTTGCTGTAAGTTGCACGTAGATCTTGATTTTCTCGTTCGAGAGTTTGCACTCTTTGACCAAGACTACGAACGAGTTTATGCAATCTTTCTAGTTGCGAACTTAGCCCATTGCGCTGAACGATCAGCTCTCCAAATAAATCATTGATTTGCTCTAGCTGTTTACTGGGAACTCGGACAGTATTGTCTTGAATATCGCGTTCTTTCCCAACAGTAACTATTTCTCCTTTGCGTTCTACAAAGCGAGAATCTGTAATTGTATTTTCTCTAGCAATTACTGTGTTTAACTCTGGAATACTCAAAACATTGATGTCATCAATCAGATTTGCATTTATCAATGCAAAGTTAGCTGCAATTTTTTCCTCTTCTGGTTCAATTTCCTCAATTACTTCTGGTTGCCAAATCTGAGGTAAAAATTCTGTTTGTGCTATTGACAACGGCTCAGATTGAGTGTAGCTGTTGGGAACATAAACACTTTCGCTTAACTCAATTTTTGTTGGTAGACTATCCAATTGGTTGGTGAGTACCAAAGCTTGCGATCGCCGCCATGCTTGCAATGCTAATTGAGCAATTTCTAAAACGCGATCAGGGTTAGCAGTTTCTGAGTAGCCTGTGATGGACTCACAAAGCTGGGTAAAAGCAGCCAATTGCAGCATTTCTCCTAAACCACCCAATTCTGCCGCCATCATCACAATTTCTTCTTGTAAGGAAGGATATGCCTTATCTGCTAACAGAGATTCTAAGCGCTGCAAACATACCTCAACCTCGGTTTCAAAGAGCAAGGGGATGATGTCTTGCCCGTCTTCCGGCGATAGCATGGTGGTGGCGTCCTCTGGGCTAGGATCGCCTAAACGCTCATGCAACTCATCAAAAATTGGGTAACAAAAGGTTGCTAACCATTGTTCTTCAACGGCATTCCCCCCTGAGAGCAAGTCTACAATCTGCCGCAGCCAGTCAACCCCAGATAATAATAAACTTTGTAGCTGAGTATCAATTTCTAAAGAATTTTTGCGAGTCTTTAAAACTTTAAAAGAATCTTCCAATCGATGGGCTAAATCACTTAGCGCACGATATCCCATCATCCCCGCACCACCTTTAATTGAATGTGCGGCTCGAAGTGCAGCATTTATTTTTTCTAAATCGATGCGGTTACTGGTGTCGATTTCTAATAATACTCCTTCTAGGGTATTTAGATAATCAGTTGCTTCTTCCAGAAATTGCATCTGTATTTCTAGTTCTTTATCCTGTGACATGATTTTTTATTTAGTCATTTTTTATTCACGCAGAGGCAAGGTAGCGCGGTCTTGGGGTCTCCCCCATGAGCGACTGCCGCGCAGAGGCGCAGAGAAAGAGTTGGAATTTTATGAGCTTTATAAGGAGCTAGAAAAATATTTCTTCTCTGTTTTTAAGGACAAATTTAACTAACTTTGAATGTTTCCACAGTTTCTTGCAATTGGTGAGAAATTTCTACGGTTTGTTGTAAAGATTTGGAAACTAGGCGTGAAGAATCGCTAGTGCGTTGTGATACGGCAGCAATATCTTTCATTAGTTGACTGACGGTTTGTGATGTTTCTACTTGAGATGTTGTGGCAGCGGAAATCGACTGGACTAAGGTGTCAATTTGACGCGATACGTCTAAAATTTGACTCAGATTTTGTTTGGCTTCTTCTACTATTAAGGTGCCTTCTACGACTTGGGTGGTTCCTACCTCCATTGCTTGTACGACTTCGCTAGTTTCTCGTTGGATGTTCTCAACGATTTGTTCAATTTCTTGGGTGGCGGCGGCGCTACGCACTGCTAGTTCGCCTACTTCTTCGGCAACTACGGCAAAACCTTGCCCTTCTTCACCTGCACGTGCTGCTTCAATACCGGCGTTGATGGCTAGTAAGTTGGTTTGGATGGCGATTTGATTAATTAAAGATACCACACGAGAAATTTGTTGCGATGATTCACCTAAACGTTTGACTTTTTTGGTGGTTTCGTCAACTGTTTCCCGTAAGGAAAGGATGTTGTGTACTGTTAAGTCCATTGCTTGTCCACTTTTTGTGGCGGTGTGGGCTGCGTGGTTGGCAATGGTGGCAGCAGTTTGGGCACTTTCGGCTACGGCTTGGATAGACTGCTTCATATCGTCAACGGCGTTCAGGGTACGGTTGATTTCGGCGGCTTGGGTGAGTGCTTCGTCTGCTAGCTGGCGAATAGCCCCTTCATTAAAATCGACGGCACTATTAACTTGGTTGGCAGCTTGTTGTACTTGGGTGACGATATCCCGCAGGCTTTCTACAATTGAGTTGAAAAAGTCCGCTACAGTACCTATTTCCCCAGCGGTGACATCTGCACGCACTGTCAAATCACCCCTGGCTGCACCTTCTACAGCGTTGAGCAAATCGGAGAGTTGTAGGTGTAGCGCTTGTTTTTGTTCCCACTCTTCTTCAATGTCATGTTCGGTATGATGATTTCTGGCTTTTTCTAACTTCTCTAATAGTTGGGCTTGTTCTAAGGCATAACCAATTTGATTAGCTATCTGTTGTAATAGGTTAATTTCTGATTTTTGCCAAATCCGAGGGGTTTCGCAATGATGGACAATCAGTAAACCCAAGAGTTTTTCTTGGACAATAATCGGTGCAATTAAATTACTTTTGACGGCAAATCTTTCTAGGAGTTGAGTGTAAGCATCTGCATTTTTTAAGCTGTGGTCTTGATAAATATTATTGATTACTTGTACTTGTCTATTTTTATAAGTTTCTAGATGCTGTTCACGAAAATAGGGGTCATCAATATACAATCCAATCATTTGCGGCCAAGCATCAGCTATCGATTCAGCAACAATGTTACCATCCCAAGTGTGTTGATTAAATTTATAAATAATTACTCGGTCTGTTTTTAACGCTTGCCGTATTTCTTGAGCTGCTGTTTGATATATATAGTCTGCTGTGATGATGCAGCGAATTTTGAGGGTAATATCTGCAATGAGTTTGGTTGCTTCCGCATCCATTTTTTGCTCTTTAACTAAAAATTGCGATCGCTCGGCTATTTGGTTAATATTGGCGTTCAATACTCCTAATTCATCTGCTGTTTCTACCAGAAGGGGAGTACTATTAAATTCGCCTTGAATAACTGCTGTCAAGGCTGCATTAGCATTCAAAATTGGTTGTACAATCCGTTTAGCCAACCACACTGCGATCGCACTCACAATACCTGCTGTTAGTACTGTGCCGATAACTATCATCCATGACAGCTGTCTTTGCGGTTCAAAGGCAACTACTGTATCTGTAGATAGAAGTACTTGCCAGTTGAGGTTTGGTAATCCTTCTAATTTTTGAGATGGTACATAGCTGAGCAATTCTTGCTTTTGCTGTGTTTTTTGCACTGTTGTGACGCTATCTATTTTTTTTGCTGCTAGCAGTTTTGCTAAACCAGGATACTCTGCTTTGGCTTCTTTATTTACCAACGTTTTTTGGGAACTGAGCAAAACTTTTCCAGCAGCATTTAGTAAATGATATTGCTGTTTATTGGCTACATAATTCTTAATTGCTTCATCCAAATATTTGATGGGCATACTTGTTCTCATCACGCCAATAGTATTACCTGTGACTACATCTTTCACAGGTGCAGCGATGTAGATATTCAATAACCCTGTATTGCTTGCAGTTTCTGGTTGACTAATAATAGTCATCTCTTTTTTAAGAGCGTCTTGAAAATAACTACTGTCTTTGAGGTGATCTAGAGTTTCGCCTGTAGATTGAACAATTAAGTCACCTTCAATATCGAAGACAGCAATATTATCATAAACTTTATAAGCCTCAACTAAGCGATCTAGCACTGCTTGTTTTTCTTTTTTGGTTGTGCTTGCTCTCAGTTGCAGATTTGTCAAAAATGGTAGATTTGCTAGTGTTTGAATATCGCTATATCGTCCTAGCATGAAACGGTTTACTTGCTCGCTGACATCAGTGGCTACTGTTTGCTGAGATTGAATAATTTGCTTAGACATCGATTTGCTCCCCAAACCATAAGCGATCGCACCTATTGTCACTACTGGTATTGTACCAATTGCGATCGCCAAAATTACCGCCTTCGTTCCCAAGCTGAGCTTTTTAAAATAGGCTACTACATTATTGGGGAAAGAATTATTCACATTTTCAGGATTAGCCTGAAGTTGTACTACATGATCAGTGAGTTTTTGAGACGCAATAAACGCTGCTCCATTCTGAACATTTTTACTATTAGTCATGTCAGTTTTATTAAACATAAAATACTCCTCTATAAAAAGTGAATCAGCACACTAAAAATACTTGATTTTAGTAGTCAAACCTCATCACTACGGAGAATAGAAGACTGAGCGATCGCTTGTGCATCTAATACCAAAAATATTTCTTTTTCTTGCACAACGCAACCACGTAAATAGGGAACTAAACTAGATTCCACTTGTCCGATAGGCGAGTGAATATCTTCCGGTATAAACTTAGTTGTACCTTTAATCTCTTGCACAACTAAACCCAAAAGTAGTGACTCTACCCGGACAATAATCACATTATATTGTCGCAGCCGATTATCAAAAGATTCTAAATTAAACATTCTTGGTAAATCAACTAGCCAAATTATCCGACTGCGCCAATTCATTAACCCTAAAATACAAGTGGTCATATTTGGCATTGCAGTAACAGATTCAACAGGTAAAATAACCGCTTCTTGTGTATGCTTCATTGCCAAAACAGCAGCAGTCTGTTGATTTAGTTGAAATTTAAGATAACCATCTCCTAAATTATTATGATTTTGTGGCTTGGAAGCCAATTTCACTTTTGAACTATTCATTGATTCAAATCACTACAGATTTAATAGTACGCAAAAGATGATCGCGAGTATAAGGTTTAGTGATATATGCATCAGCACCTTGTCTCCTCGCCCACAAACGGTCAATTTCTTGGTTTTTGGAACTACAAATTATAATTGGTACTTTCTCAGTAATTGGATTTTTTCTTAAGGAACGACATAACTCAAATCCACTCATTCCCGGCATGACAACATCAGTCACAATCACATCAGGCTTTTGTGATGTAGCCTTTTCTAACGCTTCTTTTGCACCAGTAGCCTTAATGACATTGTAACCACTCTCTTTGAGATAATGACTCATCAGTTCTAGTTCACTGGGAGAATCTTCTACAATCAGAATTGTGCCAAGCAAAGTCAGGCTCACTATCACATCTCCTAAAAATAAAAACAAGGTTATAAAACTGACTAATTTTTATTTGTTCTTACTAAATCAACCAATGTGTTTAAACACTATCTTGAGTAATTCTGATTGTGTAAAAGGCTTGGTTAAATAGCCTGATGATCTAACAATCTTAGCCTTAGCTCTGTCGATAAATCCTGTTCTGCCAGTCACCATAATAATGGGTGTATTCTTAAAAGCTGAATGCCTCCTTAATAAAGAACATAGTTCGTAACCATCTAAGCTTGGCATCTCAACATCTAGTAAAATCAAATCCGGCTTGCTTCGCAAAATTTGCATTAAAGCTTTCACCGGATCGTTGATCATGACAACCGAAAATGTGTTTTCATCCAAAAAATGCTTAATAGAATTTAATACTGTTTGACTATCATCAATACAGGCAATCGTGTATGTAGTTTTATTGATAGGTAGCTGATTATTTCTATGATTTCTATCTTCAGCAATCTCAAAATTGATTTTTTTGGACGTTTGCGACTGAATTTGAGTCGGCTTTGCTGTTGGCAAAACCTGAGAAACTCCATTAGCAGGAATTGATGACTTGATATTTTGCCGATTTCGTAACTGCTTCTGGCAATATTCAACTATTAACCGCAAATCCAAATGACAGAACTTTGGTAATCCATTCAAAGAATCTTCAGGATCAAAATCATAACTGCCTTCTTTTAAGCACAGAAATGATTCCAGTACTTCTTTAGCTAATTCGTCTATGAGGTTTGCTGCTTGCACAGAGGTAATATATTCTTGACTCACTAACCAGCAAATAGCTTGATAGTCTACATTTGGTATTGACTGATGTTCATTTTTCGTTTCAAACATCAGCCGCATTTGCACGCGAGTGGTGTTGTTGAGAGAGGGAATTTGTTGACTTAAGCGGCGCAAGTGACTATCAAGCCGCTCAAACAATTTATCTGAGTAAGAGGCATAAGTAAGCTTACCATCCTCTAGATAGATTGACCAAGAAACTGTTCCTGTAAATACTCTTAAGCTACCTGTAGCATGGCGACTAGTTAACTGTGCCAATAGAGATAGCGGATGTAGTTTCTGGAACAACCTGTAGCTACCTATAGGAGTTGTACTCATTTTGCTTTTGCTTGGGCTAAATTCGATACGTTTAAACTAAGTTTTTACAGAGAGCTTTGTTGCACAATTGAAATCAAATAACAGGTAGAACGCTTGTGTATTGTAAAATACAACGTTTTAATTTTGGTTTGCGGTAAAACCTGACATTAATGGCGTTATCCTGCGATTTAATCATCTCAGTTCAGGCGTAACTACTTATAATTTTTGTTACTTGTACTGAGATGAAAGACATTTTTACAGAATAAACTTCAAAAATGTCAAGGCCAGATGAAGCTACTGTCCATTGAGTAGCCCTAATCTGACTACAGGAATAATACTGGTTTTATTGACAGCAATATATTTTCATCTCAGTGTTTATATTTACGTAAATATTTATCTTTAACTTAGATAAGATCTGACAAAATTAACGTATAAATACTTAAAAAATATCTCAGTTACGATGATAAATTTTCTGAGTTATTGCTAGTACAGATATTTATTTGATGATTGATACAGCGACAATCTATCTAACTTCAAAGTAATTGGTGATTATTAAACAGTATTATTTAATACATTGTACAATTTATACATAATAGCGATAATTGTTAAACGCTCTAATTCAATCACAGCCTTTACTCTGGCATTGAAGATATTAAATATCTAGTATATATATGTAACTTAAATAGGATTAATTATACTTAATCAAAATGTTTGTAATTTCTTGGGGTAGTTACATCATGTCCAGTAAACGGGCAGAGTACATCTTGAGATAAATTACTCCACAAGCCACATAATACGTTTAAAGCTTGATGCTGATGCGATCGCCTATATACCGCGTTACATTCTCAAAAAAATAGAGACATTGCACTGCAACGTCTCCATAAAGTGCGGATGAAAGGACTTGAACCTTCACTCCTTGCGGAACTAGAACCTAAATCTAGCGCGTCTGCCAATTCCGCCACATCCGCGTTATTTAACTACACTAGTATAACAGATTTTTTGGGGAATGGGGAACCAAAAGGAAGCGGGAACACGGAGAAACTTTCATTTACACTCACCGTGTCCCCGCGTCTCCCTCTGTTTGCGTCTTCCCTCGGTCACTGAGCGAAGTCGAAGTGCATCTCCCTCAAACCACAGCCACGCGCGGCAGACGATGCTTGAAGCCGCAGAGAATTTCCCAAGAAATAGTGTCTAGTTTTTCTGCCCAATCATCGGCGGAAATTTTTTCTTTTCCCTGTTCCCCCAGCAAAGTGACAACTTCTCCTTCTTGAATATCAGGGATAGAACTCACATCCAGCATTAACTGATCCATTGTAATTGTGCCAATTTGCGGTACTCGCTGACCGCGAATTAACACTTGTATTTTGTTGGAGAGATTGCGAGGTACACCGTCCGCGTAACCGATGCCAACGACGGCGAGGCGCAGTTCGCACGGGGCAATAAATTGATGTCCGTAGCTAACACCCGTTTTTGGGGCAATTGTTTTTACCTGCGTAACTCGTGCTTTTACTTGCAAAACAGGCTTGAGGTCGATCGCATTTTGTAAATGAGGTGCTGGGTAAAGTCCATAAACAGCTAAACCGACTCGTACAATATCGTAATGTAGGGCTGGATCTGCCAGAGTTGCTGCTGAGTTTGCCAAGTGCAAGCAAGGTGGTTCAATACCCACTGCTCTAATTTGAGCGATCGCTTCCTCAAATCGTCTATGCTGTTCTTGCATGACCGTGGCATCGGCACTATCTGCCGTTGCTAGATGCGAATAAATACTAGCAATGTGCAGGTGCGGTAAACGCTGAACTAACTGTACAAACTCCGCTGCTTGCTGCCAATTGGTGCCTAAGCGAGACATTCCCGTATCTAATTTGATGTGTACAGGTATAGGTGAACTATAGTTAATCGCTTCTAAGGTATTAGAAAATACTAAAGCTTGCTTAGGACTGCACAGCGTTGGTTGGAGTTGCCAGTGAGCGATCGCATGAATTTGCTCTGGTGTATGGGTAGCCCCTAAAATCAAAATTGGAGCTTTAATCCCCCCTTCCCGCAACTGGATAGCCTCTGGAACCGTAGCTACTCCCAACCAACTAGCCCCAGATTGTAGCGCTGTTTGGGCAACTGTTACCGCCCCATGCCCATAAGCATCAGCTTTCACTACCGCCATTAGCTGAGTGCGTGGCGATAAAAATTTCACCAATTGTTGCACATTGTACGCCAAAGCCTCTAAATCAATTTCTACCCAAGCCCGTTGCGAAAACCACGCGTAAGTGTCGCACTGCTGATCAAAAGCAACACTGGGGCTTTGCTTGCGACTTAACATTTGTCCTGACTCCTATCACACCACCAACAGACTATCTATTATCCACGCACAAGAGAGCAAGGGGGAATGAGGGAGATGAGGGAGTAATTTTCCCCGCGTCCCCATTACCCCTAATCCCCACTCCCTCCGGGAGCGGGGGCCCCGAGTTCCCCATTCCCCATCCTCCAGACTATCTCGGAAGTATAATTTATTCTCATCTGCCAAGCAGAGTATATTTGTGTTAATATATGTAAAACTAATACCTTGAGCGTTAATCAATGGGGAAGGTTTTAGTATTAAACGCCTCTTACGAACCGCTCAACATAACAAGCTGGCGTCGCGCTGCGGTTTTGTTGATCAAAGGCAAAGCAGAACGCGTTGAACACAATGGGAAGTTCCTTTACGCGGATTTTCCGTTGCCAACCGTAATTAGGTTGCGTCATTATGTACGCGTTCCCTACAAGGAAATTCCTCTTACCCGTCGGAATATATTGCATCGCGACGGTCACGCTTGTCAATACTGCGGTTATGCAGGAGACGAGTTGACTTTAGACCATGTAATACCGCGATCGCGTGGCGGGGGTGATACCTGGGAAAATATAGTTACAGCTTGTGTGCGTTGCAATGTTAAAAAAGGTAGTCGCACACCTCACGAAGCTCATATGCTTTTGCGTCACCCTCCCCGTCAACCTTACAGCAGTCTCTATTTTGAGGTTAGTAAACATCTCAAGAGTGGATTGCATCAAGAGTGGCAAAAATATGTTATAGGTTTATGACAACTTAACACACTTATCTGCATAAGTATCAAGGGTCTGTGCTTATTCTTTTCTGGGGCAAATGCGCTGTGTCCGCAAAAATGACCTCAGATAAGCTAATCTGCCTTTAACTTGCATAATCCTTTGCCTCAGAAAGACGCAAAGAGAAGTTGCGTGCGGGGGTTCCCCCCGTTGAGCAAACTTCGGAGGACGCGCTTAAGGGGAGACGCGGGGATGCAATTTGAATGATTATTAGCTTAAAGACTACGTATTTTACCTATAACAACTACATATGATGTAAGTTCAGCCAAAAGCTTGTCTAGCAGACGGGAGCTTTTAATATTGCTGAAAGCTTGAGCGCATCAACAATTACTTAATTCTTGTAACTCTACGAGCGCAGCTTAGTATTGCTAATCGATTATTGTTTGCTACTAAAAAAATATATTTGTACGTATTTTCTCGTAGTTTGTTTTAGAAATCAAATCAAATTCCGATATTTTCACTCCTAACTCATAACTTCTGTTTGTTACATTTCTTGTATTTATCTCAAAAGAGCTATTATCGCTTATCTACCGATTGAATGAGGCTATTAGCTGTCATTTAAATCACTAAGTTTGAAGTTGTCTATATACTCTAAGACTGATAAATATTAAAACTCAACCATACTCGTCTTAGTTGAGTTGAGAAAAAGACGAGTGATAATTGTTAGTTTTTAGCAGTTGACAGTTAATAGTCACCAGCTATATGCAATATTTCACAAATCATTTAGGATCTATATAGGGATCCTATTTGATTTTTGAAAAAAACTCAGTATTCTTGTACTCTATTTTCTCGATGTACGCAAGTAAGTTCAAAAATCAGAATGGACTGCTACATATCAGTTCTCAATCAAAATCTTCCAAAAGGATAAAAATTGTATGTAATGTTGCTTGATCTATTCCCCAATACCAAGTTTTTTTTCAGTCTTTGTATAGACTTTCACAATATTTTAGCTAATTGCTGAGTGCTGTCGTTGACAAAAAATATACTCAAATATATAGTGCAACGTCTTAATATTTTTGCAAAGATCGTATTGTGGGCTAAATCAGTAAATTGCTAGTTGTAGTATTACTTCATAACTCAATAGAGTTGCACGTTTGAGACAAGTTTTCCTATGCACTTAAACCCTCCTGTTACTCAGTTAAAAACTTTGTCATTGACTACAGAACCGAATCCAGAAGACGCTGAAATAGACAAAGAGCCAACAGAACTTGCACTTACTCGTCCGTCCTTACCCCTATCAACGGGTGAAGGGGGTGTCTATTCAGTACAGCGTGGTAACTCTTTGGCAAATCAGAAAGCAGAAGAGTTGCAACAAACTCTTCTAGCGCATCGGCATGAGCGTCAGTTATTAATTCTGCAAGACTTTCCTGATCCTGATGCTTTATCTTCTGCTTGGGCTTATCAATTAATTGCTCAGCAATACGATATCAAATGTGAAATTATCTATGCTGGGACTTTGAGCCACCAAGAAAATATTGCTTTGGTGAAGCTGACAAATTTACCTGTCCAGCGATGGACATTACAAAACTTAAAAAGCAAAGACCTATCATCATATCAAGGTTTTGTATTAATTGATAATCAGGGAACTACTTCTCAGCTCTTATCAGCAATACAGCAAGCAGGAATTCCACTGGTAGCGCTCATCGATCATCACAGTTTACAGGGGGAACTCAAAGCAGAGTTTGTAGATGTTCGTCCTTATGTACGAGCGACAGCAACAATTTTTACACAGTATCTTCAGACTGGACTTTTGACTTTAGATAGCAGCATTAGCCAACATGTTAAATGTGCTACTGCCTTAATGCACGGCTTGCGATCGGATACAAATCGGCTCATGCAAGCGCAAGAAGAGGATTTCATGGCAGCGGCGTATCTGAGCCGATTTTATGATGCACAACTGCTGAATGCAATTTTACAGGCGAATCGTTCTAAACGGGTAATGGATGTGATCGAGCGATCGCTCAAAAATCGCATCGTGCAAAACAACTTTTCCATTGCCGGCGTTGGTTACTTGCGCTACGATGACCGAGATGCTATTCCCCAAGCTGCTGACTTCCTCGTCACCGAAGAAAACGTCCATACCGCAGTAGTTTATGGTATCGTTCACGACGAAGATGAAGAACTAGAAATAGTCATCGGCTCCCTGAGAACCACCAAACTTACCCTAGATCCCGACGAATTTATTAAAGAAGCTTTTGGACAAGACAGCACAGGACGCTTTTTTGGTGGTGGACGAACCAGTGCAGGCGGCTTTGAAATTCCTATGGGTTTCCTATCTGGCAGCAACGAAAATTCTGCGTATGCAAAAATGAAATGGGAAGTATTTGATTCTCAAATTAAGCAAAAACTACTGAGGTTGGTGAATCCTAAAGATAACCCAATTCAGTCAGAGTAAGAGAGATACTCGGTGCGTTAGGACTAAAGTCCATAACGCACCCTACTAAAAATAATCCCCAGTTCCTAGTCCCTAGTTCATAACACCCTTGATATCAACATCTCAATCTTGCTCAGGAGGAGGATCGTGAAATCTAGAGAACTCCAAATGTTACAAACCCTGTATGAGCAAGATTTTTATGCTTGGATACAGCAAACCGCAGAGCTTTTACAATCGCATCAGTGGGACGCGCTGGATTTAGAACACTTAATTGAGGAAATGGTGGACTTGGGTAAAAGTCAACAGCGAGCGTTGCAGAGTGCATTACGGTTAGTATTGTCACATTTGTTGAAATGGAAATATCAACCCGAACGTCGTACCCACAATTGGCAAGTAACTATTACCCGTGAACGACTGAATATAGATGAATTGCTGCAAGAAAGTCCCAGCTTGCACCGTTTTTTAAATGATGGACAGTGGATTAATACTACTTATCAAAGAGCGCGACGAGAGACCATGGTGGAAACTGGTTTATTGGAGGAAAATTTTGCGATCGCCTGTCCTTTTTCTGTCGATGAGATACTAGACTTAGACTTTTATCCTCATGAATAGCTTAAATGAAATCGAACTCGCTGTTAGTCAACTTTTACCAGAAATACTCGCCTACTAAGTGATATCCAAGAACTGGCTGACCGATTTTTACGAAGCGGAATTAGAGGCTGAAGAAGTTATCTTAAAAGATGAGAGCGATCGCTAATTTTCGTAACTCCTAACTCAGCACTCAAGAATCAAGTTATGGAACTGTATCTAATTCGTCATGGCATTGCCGAAGAAAGAGAAAATGGAATTAAAGATGAAGAACGCAGACTAACCAAAGAGGGGCGACAAAAAACAGAGAAAGTAGTCCAAAAACTTGTCAAACTGGGTCTAAAATTTGATTTAATTCTTACTAGTCCCTTAGTGCGTGCCCGCCAAACGGCTGAAATTTTAGTAGAAACTGGTCTAAGTTCCCATTTGGAAGAATCAAACTACCTCGCCCCTGATGGTCAAATTTCTCATTGGCTTAGAGACTGGTTAGAACCAAAAAATTATTCACCAAATACCCAACTGGCACTGGTTGGACATGAGCCTGGTTTAACAAATTGGGCAGAAATTTTGCTTTGGGGAGAAATTAAAGCAGGTTTAGTCTTGAAAAAAGCAGGTATGATTGGGATAAAACTACCAGAAACAGGCTCGCCTCTGGGTTGCAGTCAAATGTTTTGGTTGACACCACCCAAGTACTTGCTGTAACAGTTTTGCAACATTTCGCAAAGAATTGTTGTGAGAAAGACTACTGTTATGGCAACAACAATTTCTGGTAAGTTAGCGTGATCAGATATTTCAGAAAGTAAATGGTGTTGCCATGATGGTGTGCGAATACAAGCCTGGTCTAGAAGGCATTCCCGCCGCTCAATCGAGTATCAGTTATGTTGATGGGCAAAAGGGAATACTAGAATATCGTGGCCTCCGAATTGAGGAGTTAGCAGAAAAAAGTACATTCTTAGAAACTGCTTATCTCTTAATCTGGGGTGAATTGCCAAGCAGGGAAGAACTCGAAGCATTTGAGCATGAAGTTCGGCATCATAGGCGAATCAAATATCGCATCCGGGACATGATGAAATGCTTTCCCGAAAGCGGACATCCAATGGATGCTCTACAAGCCTCAGCAGCTGCTTTAGGCTTATTTTATTCGCGCCGTGATTTACATAACCCCGTTTACATTCGGGATTCTGTGGTGCGGTTGATAGCAACCATTCCCACAATGGTAGCAGCATTCCAGTTAATGCGGAAAGGCAATGACCCAGTGCGCCCTCGCGATGACTTAGACTATTCTGCTAATTTCTTGTACATGCTCAATGAGCAAGAACCAGATCCTCTAGCGGCGAGAATTTTTGATATCTGCTTGATACTTCACGTCGAACATACAATGAATGCTTCCACCTTCAGTGCGAGGGTGACAGCTTCTACCTTGACAGACCCCTACGCCGTAGTTGCAAGTGCTGTTGGAACTTTAGGCGGGCCTTTGCATGGTGGAGCCAATGAAGAAGTGATTCAGATGTTGGAAGAAATTGGTTCTGTGGACAATGTACGCTCTTACGTGGAAGATTTGCTGCAACGCAAATCTAAGATTATGGGCTTTGGGCATCGTGTTTACAAAGTCAAAGACCCACGAGCCACAATTTTGCAGAGGTTAGCAGAACAGCTGTTTGCTAAGTTTGGGCAAGACAAGTTTTATGACATTGCTCAAGAAATGGAACGAGTAGTTGAAGAAAAACTCGGTTCTAAAGGGATCTATCCTAATGTTGACTTTTATTCAGGTTTGGTGTACAGAAAGATGGGCATACCCACAGACTTATTTACACCAATATTTGCGATCGCACGTGTTGCTGGTTGGCTAGCCCACTGGAAAGAACAGCTAGCAGAAAACCGGATTTTCCGTCCCACCCAGATTTACAACGGTCGTCACGAAATTTCTTATACCCCTATTGATCTGCGTTAGACAATTTTGGGGACTGGGGAAGAGGACGCGGGGACGCGGGGACGCGGGGATGGGGGGATGGGGGGACGCGGGGACACGGGGACGTGGGGACGCGGGGAAAATTTCTTCCTCATCTCCCAATTCCCCATTACCCCTATTCGCCAGCTGTATCCTCCAGGAGTGGGGGCCCCAAGTTCCTCATTTCCAATTCCAATGCTGACCATAAGTAGAACTTCTCATAACGCTTCAGAGGGCAAAAACCATCCAACGATATACTAGGCATGGGAATTAGTAACAAAACTTCAAGGGTTGCAGCAAGTAGTCCCTAACTAATCCTTGGATATGGTTGAGGAAAAACGCTGCTTTGAGACTGTGGACTAAGGCTTGGGAATTAAAGATTGGAATCACAAAAATTCTTTCCCAGTCACGCCAGTTCGCTCAACGGAGGACACCTCCGCACGCGACTGGCTCCCCAGTCCCCAGTCCCCAGTCCCCAGTCCCCAGCTCACCATGACTCGATGACTTAAAGAGTGGAAACATGAATTCAGGAATTGACCTCCAAGGAACTTTTATTGAATCCCTTAAGGATTTAGGAATACCCCCAGGAACAGCCAAAGCGATTTGGATGCCACTGCCAATGATACTGATGCTAATTGGCGCAACAGTCGGGGTGCTGGTCTGTGTTTGGCTAGAACGGAAGATTTCAGCGGCAGCACAGCAACGAATTGGCCCTGAGTATATTGGGCCTTTAGGACTACTGGCTCCGGTGGCGGATGGTTTGAAGTTGGTATTTAAGGAAGACATTGTACCGGCTAAAGCTGACCCCTTGCTATTTACCCTCGGCCCGATTATTGTCGTGTTGCCGGTGTTTCTGTCCTATTTAATCGTCCCCTTTGGACAGAATATTATCATCACCAACGTGGGGATGGGGATTTTCTTGTGGATTGCATTGTCTAGCATTCAGCCGATTGGCTTGTTAATGGCTGGCTATGCATCTAATAATAAGTACTCCCTCTTAGGAGGCTTGCGAGCAGCAGCACAGTCGATTAGTTACGAAATTCCTTTAGCGCTGAGTGTGCTGGCGATCGCTATGATGTCAAATAGCCTCAGTACCGTTGATATTGTCAATCAACAATCCGGCTATGGCATCCTTGGGTGGAACATTTGGCGGCAACCAGTCGGCTTTATCATCTTTTGGATATCCGCTTTGGCTGAGTGCGAACGATTACCTTTTGACTTGCCCGAAGCTGAAGAGGAAATAGTCGCAGGCTATCAAACTGAGTATTCAGGGATGAAATTCGCCCTATTTTATCTAAGTTCCTACGTCAACCTCGTACTTTCTGCTCTTTTAGTAGCAGTTTTATACCTGGGTGGTTGGGATTTTCCGATTCCCCTTAGCGTCGTAGCTAGCTGGCTAGGAGTCAGTGAAGCCAACCCCGTATTACAAGTAGTTGGTGCCTCTCTGGGCATCACCATGACCCTACTCAAAGCTTATTTTCTAGTATTTCTCGCCATCCTGTTGCGCTGGACAGTACCACGGGTCAGAATTGACCAACTATTAGATTTAGGATGGAAGTTTTTGTTACCAGTAGGTTTGGTAAATCTCCTCCTCACCGCAGCCCTCAAACTAGCTTTTCCCGTCGCCTTTGGTGGTTAGTCAACAGTCAACACTCAACAATCAACAGTCAATATTTTGAACTGTGGACTAATGACAAATGACAAAAAAGAGAGAGACACAAAAAATGCTCAAATTCCTCAAGCAAGTTGGCGATTACGCCAAAGAAGCAGTTCAAGCCGGTCGTTACATCGGTCAGGGTTTGTCTGTCACCTTTGACCACATGCGGCGGCGTCCAGTCACCGTCCAGTACCCTTACGAAAAATTGATTCCTGGTGAACGGTTTCGCGGTAGGATTCACTTTGAGTTTGATAAGTGCATCTCCTGTGAAGTCTGTGTTCGCGTTTGTCCAATTAATTTGCCTGTAGTAGATTGGGAATTCGACAAAGCCAGCAAAAAGAAAAAGCTCAACCACTACAGCATTGATTTTGGAGTTTGTATCTTCTGCGGTAACTGCGTGGAATATTGCCCAACTAACTGTCTATCAATGACAGAAGAGTATGAGCTTTCCACTTACGATCGCCATGAATTGAACTATGACAGCGTAGCACTAGGTCGTCTCCCCTACAAGGTGACAGATGATCCAATGGTGACACCATTACGTGAACTAGTTTACCTGCCCAAAGGCGTCCTCGACCCCCATGGCTTACCAGCAGATGCCCCTCGTGTAGGTGCAAATCCTAAAGACCTTATAGAAACAGAAAAATAAATTGTCATTTGTCATTTGTCCTCTGTCTTTTGTTAATGACTAATGACCAATGACCAATGACTCATGACCAATAACTGAGGGCAAAAAATAGTGAATCTTGCGGAAGGAGTACAGATTGTTTCGTTTGGCATCCTAGCTGCCATGATGATTGGATCAGCTATTGGTGTGGTGCTATTCTCCAGTATTGTTTATTCTGCTTTTATGCTAGGTGGTGTGTTCATCAGCATAGCGGGGATGTATCTGTTGCTCAATGGTGATTTTGTAGCAGCAGCCCAAGTACTAATTTATGTTGGAGCGGTAAACGTGCTAATCTTGTTTGCCATTATGTTGGTAAACAAACGCCAAGATTTTGCACCATTTCCTAGCGCCTGGTTAAGGAAAGTACTAACAGGTGTAGTTAGTCTGGGGTTATTTGGTCTTTTGAGTACGATGGTGTTAGCAACCCCTTGGGCGTACTCAACTACTCCTGTAGCCGGTCTAGCTGGTCAAAGTTCCATAGTTGTGATTGGTGAACATTTCTTCACTGACTTTTTACTGCCTTTTGAATTGGCTTCTATTTTGCTGCTCATGGCGATGGTAGGAGCAATTATTTTGGCGCGTCGTGAATACTTGCCAGAACCAACTTCAACTTCTGAACTGCCGCAAACCGTATTAACTTTGCCAGAACGCCCCAGAGAACTGGCAGCGGTAAAAACTGGCAGTGGTTCAAGCGATGATGATAGCTATCGTGGTGGTTCGCGTCGAGACTAGGGAATTGGGAATGGGGAATTGGGAATTGGCAAAAGTTTTTCTAACACCTAATTTCGATTGCTCATACCAATATCTAAGCCTCTGTGCAGTTTTTGATAACTGATACTTCGACTCCACTCAGTACAACTAACTCATAACTGAATAACTGACAACTGACTCATGCAACTTCAGTACTTTTTATTACTAGCAGCCGCTTTGTTCTGCATTGGGATCTATGGGCTAATTACTAGCCGTAACGCCGTGCGGGTGTTAATGTCGATTGAATTGCTGCTGAATGCTGTTAATCTGAATTTAATGGCATTTTCCAACTTCCTTGACTCAACATTAATTAAGGGTCAGGTTTTCACTGTATTTGTGATTACTGTGGCAGCTGCTGAGGCGGCGGTAGGTTTGGCGATTGTGCTAGCTATTTATCGCAATCGCGATACCGTCGATATGGAGCAGTTTAATCTCCTGAAGTGGTAACAGTGCGTGCAACTCAAGCAGGTAATCATTGCTTATAAGGCGCGAGATGCCCAGAGTAAAAGCTGGGCAGAACTCTGTGCTAAACAACTAGAAAATCGTTCTTGCCAAGTGCTGATGGGGCCTAGCGGGCCAAAAGATAACCCTTATCCAGTGTTTTTGGCATCAGCAGGTCAACCTATCGATCTGGCTTTGGTACTTGGTGGTGATGGTACTGTTTTAACTAGTGCCAGACATTTAGCCCCGGCTGGTATCCCCATTCTAGGAGTGAATGTGGGAGGACATCTGGGGTTTTTAACTGAGTCTGTGGAAGAGTTTCAAGATACGGAAAAGATTTGGGATCGGCTGTTGGAGGATCGTTATGCTGTCCAACGCCGGATGATGTTACAAGCGGCGGTGTATGAGGGTCATCGCACAAATTTAGAACCTGTGACGGAACGTTACCTCGCCTTGAATGAGTTTTGCGTTAAACCTGCATCTGCCGACCGGATGATTACCTCAATTCTCGAAATGGAAATTGATGGTGAGGTAGTCGATCAATATGTAGGAGACGGGTTGATTATTTCCACTCCCACAGGTTCTACAGGTTACACCGTTTCTGCTAATGGCCCAATCATGCACGATGGCATGGAGGCGATTACCATCACTCCCATTTGTCCAATGAGTCTTTCTAGCCGTCCCTTGGTTTTACCCCCTGGTTCTGTTGTGAGTGTTTGGCCTTTGGGAGATTACGATTTGAGTACCAAGTTGTGGACGGATGGAGTATTAGCTACTTCAATTTGGCCAGGACACCGTGTTGATGTGCGGATGGCAGATTGTCGGGCGAAGTTTATTATTTTGCGGGAGAACAATTCTTACTATCAAACACTACGAGAAAAGTTGTTGTGGGCAGGTACTAGGGTTCGCTACAGCAATAATCATCGTAATTGATTTGGATAGGCTAGAAAAGGCGATCGCAAAGCGAAATCATCTCAGCCCCCGGCTACATCTGGGGGCTTTCTTTTTAAAGGGAACAGGCTTGAAAGTTTCTTAGTGTTTGGCTTTGATGCTTAGTTTATGACCTATATAAATAGAAAATTTTGTATCTGATTACCAGATTTTTTCAAAAAATAACCCCATAATAAAAACACTTCAGACTAATTCGTAATTCGTAATTACGTTTTGTTATGGAAATTTAATTTAAATAGCTAATCACAAGAAAACATCACAACTAATACCAATTCGTAATTTGCAATGACGCTCCTTCAGACGCTCATACCTCGCTCTAAGCGAAGCTATGCCGTAGGCTTTACGCAATTCCCCATTCCCTATTCCCCATTCCCCATTCCCCAATGGAATTTTCTAGTCGCAACATCGATTACCCACTGAGTTCTCCTTTTCCCCTTACAGATTTTTCTGTTCTACAAACTGAAAATTATATTCTTCGGCTAGCTTCAACTGACGAAGAATTAGATTCTATTTTTCGGTTGCGCTTTGAAGTTTTTAATCTAGAACTAGGGTTAGGACTTTCTACTTCTAGCATAACTCAAATGGATCAAGACAAGTTTGATGAAGTTTGTCATCATTTGATGCTCATTTCTCAACAAACTGGTCGCACAATTGGTACTTATCGAATGCAAACTTATACAATGGCCTCTCAAGGATTTGGTTTCGATGCTGCTGATATATTTGATCTCAGCACAATTCCCGATTCTATACTTCAAGCATCTGTAGAAGTGGGACGCGCATGTATAGCTAAAGAATACCGAAATCTTCAGGCACTTTTATTACTTTGGGAAGGGCTAGCAAAGTATCTAATTATAAGTGGAAAACAATATTTTTTCGGTTGTGCATCATTACTTACACAATCTCCTTGGCAAGCAGCTTCTGCTTATAATTATTTTCAGCAACATAACTTGATGCATCCTAGTATTTTGGTTCATCCTAATTCTCAATTCTGTTTGGAACTTCCTCAAGATTGTGCAGATGCATGTCATGTGGAGATTCCTAAAATTGTCCAGGCATATTTGAATATCGGAGCTAAAATATGTAGCCTTCCAGCTATTGATCGGCAGTTCAAAACTATTGATTTCTTAACAATATCTAATATTGCCGACTTTGCCAAATGGGGTTACTGTGTTTTGTAAAAACCTTATATATCAATATCTTGCATAAGCATCACCAGGAGCAAAAACACTTCCTGCTGCATCAATTAGTGCAGTACCAGAAATATAAATGTGGTTTCCAATTTTAATGCCGCAACAGTAACCTCCTTGAGATTCCCAAGATGCACCAGAAAAAGTTCGTTGAATTTGCATGGTAGCTTTGTGCTGATTATGAGTTTATGATATTTTACTCTACTTCGCATCTCCGTTACAAAAATAAAGTTGTTTTTGCGATATTGGATACAATTTTATTCAATTATTTTCATAATTAATAGAGTAGAAGTGTTAATCACTAATTTCCTCAATTAGCACCCACTTAAATCAAATTTTTACATGTGTTCTTTAATTACAAATTAGGATTATGCACCATCTCAAGATTACTCCGAGTTGGTTGCGGTTTTTAGTTATCTTTTTGTTAGTAATGGGTATACTGTTTCGTTTTTTTAATATCGAAGGTAAAGTCTACTGGCATAATGAAACTTATACTTCGTTACGGATTTCTGGTTACACAACAACTCAAGTAAAACAGCAAATTTTTAACGGTCAAGTCATTGATAAAGAGAGTTTTGCCCTATTCCAAGGTGTCAATTCTGATAAAAGTTTAAATGACACAATTATGACTTTGGTAATGGAGGACTCTCAACATCCGCCACTTTATTATGTAATTGCCCGGTTATGGTTAGCAATTTTTGGCAATTCGGTGACGGCGATTAGAAGTTTGTCGGCTTTGATGAGTTTGTTAATTTTCCCTGGTGTTTATTGGCTATGTCGGGAATTATTTAATGTACCTTTATCAGTACCTGGTTTAGCGATCGCACTCATGGCTATCTCTCCTATCCACCTTGTTTATGCTCAAGAAGCAGGAGAATACATACTTTGGTTACTGAGTATATCACTTTCTAGTACTGCACTACTGCGTGCAATTAGGTTAGAACCACAAGATAAAGCTAAATTAGCTCCAGAAAAACAACCACCAGATCGCTTTGCTAATTGGAGCATTTATGCAGTTACTTTAGCACTTAGTTTGTACACATTTTTGTGGAGTGGATTTGTAGCGATCGCGCATGGAATTTATGTGTTAATTACCAATAGATTTCAGCTAAACGAAACAGTTAGGGCTTATTTGCTAGCATCATTAGTGGGATTTTTAGCTTTCATGCCTTGGATGGCAATTATTATCGCTAGCTTCTTCCAATTTTTAATTTCCGCAGATGGAACAGAAACAATAATGCAGTCAAATTCAATGGCTGTGATTCCATTTGCTCTCATCCAATTAAGTCGAATATTTTTTGATTTGAATTTTGGCTTAGAAAATCCTTTTAGCTATGTAGTTGTACCAGTTTTTTTAACTTTAGTAGGATACGCACTTTATTTTCTTTGCCGTACAACTAATTACAAAATTTGGTTATTTATTTTGATATTGATTGTAGTGCCAGCCCTACCTCTAATGTTACCAAACTTAATTTTTGGAGATATTAGTTCAGTAGCAGAAGCATATTTAATCCCATCCTACTTGGGGATTCAATTAGCTGTTGCTTATCTACTAGCTACGCAATTATATTATGGAAACTTGTCACGTCGGCTCATCTGGCAAATAGTTACAGTACTGATAATTATTTGTGGACTAGTTTCTTCGAGGGTGAGTATTCAAGCAGATACGTGGTGGAATAAAGGTATGAGCTATGGCAACCCCCAAGTAGCTCAAATTATCAATCAAACTGCTCGCCCTCTTGTAGTTAGTGATGCATTTGGTACTAATTATGGTAATGTATTTTCTTTAAGCTATTTATTGCAACCAAAAGTAAAATTCGTATTAGTACAAGACCAAAAAGTTCCCAGAATTCCTGATAGTTTTGCTGATGTGTTTTTATTTAACCCTACATATAATTGGCGCAAGGCAATCGAAAAAAGGTATAATTCTAAAACAGAGCTTGTTTACAGCGATCGCTATTACTCTGTTTGGAAATTAGTGAAATCTGATACTTTACAACGCCGCAATTTACCTCGCAGGAATAACATTAAGATTTCATGAACTACCCCGTCGAGGACAGGGTTTCTACATCCTTTTAAGAAGTAAAAAGTAAAAAGTAAAAAGTAAAAAGATAATCCCCTGCGTGAAGTAGAGCTAGAACTATCTGCATCTACGAGGATGGTTCTCAACTTTGGTAGTTGATTTGAGTGCCAAAGAAGCATCACTTCACTAATTTCTCGAAGTCGAGGATTTGAGATTGACAACTCTTTGCCGTAGAATTGAATCAGGGAACTCTTGAGTCAACCTGCCTATGGTTAGCCTACTTCAAAACCCCTCCCATCAGCAAAACACCCAGCGGGTTGTACTGCATAACATTAGCTGGCAAACCTATCAGGCAATGCTGGCAGATATGGGAGATCATCGGTCTTCCCAACTCGCCTACGATCATGGGGTGCTTGAAATCACAATGCCGTCTGATCTGCACGAATTTATCAAACATTTGCTGGAACGAATCGTTGTAGCCCTAACTGAAGAACTCAACCTGAAAGTGCGGGGTGTTGGCTCTGTGACTCTCAATCGGGAAGACCTGGAACAAGGGGTAGAACCGGACTCAGGATTCTATATTCAAAATGCAAGTCGTATTCGGGGTAGAAAACTGGATTTGGTCAACAACCCAGCCCCAGATCTAGTTGTAGAAGTAGACATTACCAGTTCTTCAACCCATCGATTGCCTATCTATAAGTCTTTACAGGTTCCCGAAGTGTGGCGGTATACGGTGCAGGCGATTGAAATCAAACAGCTTCATGACGGGAACTATCTAAATTGTGAATTCAGTGCTGCGTTCCCAATGGTTTCTGTGGTAGACTTACAGCGATTTCTGGAGGAGAGCAACGATACGGACGATGATAATGCGGTGATCCGGTCGTTGCGATCGTGGATTCGAGAGTAACATTCGTAATTCGTAATTCGTAATTCGTAATTCGTAATTAAAAGATGCTTTCTACCACCCGCCTCATGTGATAACCCAAATTACAGAGAAGTTGCAGAACAACTCGTTAGGCTGGTTCAGAATGCGATCGCCATTTTCTGCTTAGTGCGTAGGCGTAGCCCGACGCAGACATCGCTCCCGCGCTTCGGGTAAACCTCCGGTTAGGATTCGTGTAAAAATAAGTTGAACAATTTAATATTTGTAGTGCGGGCATCTTGCCCGCGCGAGCAAGATGCTCGCACTACTTATTTTTACTTGATGCCTTACATAGTGCGATCGCGCAAAACAACTTTGTCATTTGTAGAAGAGAATTAAATGTCCAAGGGGAGACTGGCCACTTGGTTGCCTTGTAGACCGCCTGTATGTATTAATAACAGGCGATCGCCTCTATTAAACCATCCTTGTTGTATCAAATTCATCACTCCGTAAACCATTTTTGCGGTATATACGTAATCTAAAGATATACCGTGCGCTTGTGCAAACTCTTGGCTAAAAAGTAACAACTCTTTGTTAACTTTGGCATAGCCGCCGAAGTGATAATCACATACCAGTTGCCAAGATGCGGGAGAACTCGCACCTACAGGTAAACCCGAAACCAGGTAATCGGCTATCAGCTTTTCAATTTCCTGGTTGAGAAATTCTCCACCTTTGAGTACAGGAAAACCAATTACTCGCTGTTGTTTGTGTAGTGCGAGTGCAATTCCAGCCAGTGTAGCACCTGTACCACAGGCTAAACATACGGTAGTAAATGCTGTTGATTGGTTAACTATCTCTGTGCAACCGCGTACACCATGCAAATTGCTACCACCTTCAGGAATCAAAAATACTTCCCCGAAGCGTTGCTGTAGTTCTGCTTGCAATCTGGCTGTATGTCGCTGCTTGTAAGTTAGGCGATCGCAGTATACAATCTGCATATTTTGCTGTTTAGCAAAACTTAAGGTGGGGTTCAAGGGTAGCCTTTCCTCTCCCCGGATTATACCAATGGTACGGAAACCAAAAAGATTACCAGCTGCTGCGATCGCATATATGTGATTAGAATATGCACCGCCAAAGGTGAGCAACGTCTTAAAATTATTTTGCTGAGCCTCCAAAAGATTGTACTTCAACTTGAACCATTTATTGCCGTTAATGTGTGGATGCATCAAGTCCAAGCGCAGCATACACAAATCAACACCAGCGCGGCTAGCGATATCGCTGTCAATTCGCTGTACTGGAGGAGGAACAAAAGAATCCAGAGTCAGGCAATTCAATCGTCTAACAAACTCATTAACGATTGTATTTGAGGGTCATGTGAATCTGATAGTTGACGCTGCAACTCTAACAATTGATTTTCTAATCCTTCAGTCACATAGACTAAATTAGCTTCTTGTGCAGTCTTGAGCTGAGCTTCTCTAATTCTAATTTTTCGTAAGAGGTCGTTAACAAAAGAATAAGAATCTTCATCTTGAGCAATCATGGCTGGAAATTCCGATAAAACTCTTGGAATAAGTGAAAGCATCTGCCTAGATGCTAATCAGGCAGTTGGAGTAAATTTTAAGTAAATAGTATAAATCGTTTGAGTGCAAATGTGTCAATTAAAAGTTGCCTTATTGCAATTTTTATTAGGCGGGTATTGCCGACGATTCGCTCAAACCTTGATTTTTAACGTCATGGCAGTACCCACCTTATCCCTCTTGTGTCACTTTCATGGTAGTATAATAATATACAAATCCTAGAATGAAGACACAGAGCATGGTAGAGCCTCGTCCACTTACAAACCGTCAAATTTGTGGACGAATATTGCCTGTGGTATAAAAACCTGTTTTATGTGCATCTATAGTAAAATTCTCCACCTTAGATCTTGCACCTGCCCAATCTCCCGCCAGAGAATAAATTCTCGCTCTTATTAGGTTAAGTCCACTTAAGTGGACTAAAATCTATGCTTTTTGTGAGATTTAGTCCTCTTGAGAGGACTTTTGCTATTAGCCATAGGTTTCTAACCTATGGCGGTTTTTGGGACTGGTGCAAGATATCAGCCACAGAATTTTGTTTACACTTATCTAGGATGAATGTGTCGTCTAGTTCCCCAGCCTGGATTGACAATGGCTGCCAAATCTTCATCTGATAATTTGCTAATTTCTCTCTCTAGTTCTTCCTTTGAGAAGTCATAGCCACTCTCTTGAGCAATCTTAATAAAGGCTTCTGGGTTCTCTGTTGCTTTTAGTCTTTCTTTTAATGCTTGATTTTCCTTCACAGCCTTCAAAAGTTGGGCAGCATTTTGCTGTGTCATGATAATCTTTCCTGTATTAAATATCAGATTTAAAGGTAGAGCCGATGCAATTAAAAACAACACCTGAATCTATCTTTATTGCTCTATTCTTAACTTGCACTATTTTTATTTATTAGTCTTGTACCGTTAGAAAGAATAAATATGAATCCAAAATTAGTGGATGTGGTCTGCCAAATCCTAAACTTTAGGTAAAAGTTAGTTTTTTTCTAAAACCTAGTCTGAGTAGGGCCAAAAGTAGCGAGCCTATCACCAGCCGCCACGCGTAGGCTAAAACTGAACTTCCCCCCAAGCAAAAAGGGCTAACTCCTATCCAGAGCGACTTTCAAACTTTTTTGAATCGCTCTTACGCTCTTACAATTGTCAAAGGGGCTTGCGGAGAGAACTTGAAGCGTTGACCCCCGATTTTTAGTACCCCAGATATACCAATAGTTCCAGGGCTTACATGGGTACGCTAATAGTTGCAGCAAAGCCTAAATTAATTACGTACCAAGGGTTGAAGGCTTGTATAGTACATTTGCATCGGGGGAAGTTCAGCTAAAACCTTTACTCAGAAGAGTTTCAGAAAATTTTTTCAACTTTCCCCTAAAAATAAGAACTTAACAGACTGAATACCTGCTTTTAGCTGTACCATTTGAACCATCCCCAATTTTAGAGACTGAAACCCTTATCCCTACGTTACTAAATCCTGTACCAAAGAGTCTTGGCGTTGGACAAAATGCAAAGTGGCAGAAGAATTAAGCGTTTTCCCGCTCTCCCACTCTTCTCATCTCATCCAAAAACTTTAGCTGTTGGTATATACAGCTAATCTGCGGTAAATCCACACCAGAGGAACGCGCTTTCCGTAATGGGTTCCCAAAAATTGCTTCTACTTCCATAGGCCGCCTTTCGTCATAGTCGATTTTCATGCTGGTACGATAAGGCTGCATTTTCACGGTGTAATCCAGCATTGTTTGAATGAAGCTATCAGGAATGATGCGTCCGCAACTTTTGGATGCTGCTGCAACTTCATACATCAACTGTTCAACTAGTTTGTGGGTGTGGATATAGGACATTAATTCATCTGTTCTAGCGTTGAGAATTACAGACAGTCCATTATAAGGAATATTCCACACCAATTTTTTCCATCGCCCTAGTAATAAGTCTTCAGCTAATTCTATTGAAATACCAGCACTCTTCAAGTCATTGGCAATTTGCCGCATCTTATCTGTAATCCCAGTAGGATCATAACCAGAGGCATATCCCCCTAATGTAATTTGTCCATAGTCGAGGTGGCGGATATGTCCTGCTCCGACTTTATTAGAACAGAGAAAGCACAACCCACCAATGATGCTGGCATTGCCAACTATATTGGCAACTTCTTCTTCCACCGCTAGTCCATTTTGCAATACCAACACTACCCCATCATCCTTGACGACAGGCGGCAACATCTGCGGCAATAAATGGTTTTGTGTGGTCTTTAGTGCTACCACCACCACATCGCATTGTGGCATTTCTTCGACATTATTGTAAGCGTTGACTTGTCTAAGGGTGAAATCACCATCTTTTGACTCAACAACCAAACCAAATTTACTGACATGTTCATAATCACTCTTCAGCAAAAAGTGGACATTTAAACCAGCTTTTTGCAGTTTGGCACCATAAAAGCCACCTAATGCACCAGTTCCTAAAATGGCGTAACTACAATCGGACATTTTGCTAAAAAAGAGATTTTTATATGATGATCATAAATGAATACGCCGCACACCACAGTCAAAAACTGCTTGTATAGTATTGGGTAGTGAACTACACTCAGTAAATTGTGTTTGACATGATCTGGACATGATATCACCAGGCATAAAAGAAAAAGACCGTGAAACACGAGGTTTCACGGCTTTTAGTGTGGTGTGAGGAGCTTAACTAGGTATCATCATAAAGTAACTGCCAAGCTGCCGCACGCTCGTAACAGTTTTGGTAACAGAATTCTTTGCAACGCCATCATGATCACCAACATGACATCTATATCAGTGTAGAGAGGAAAGAGGGAATTGTTTTTTCTGCAATTAAAAAATAAAAACCGTGGAAATTTATAGGATTCCACGGTTTTTTGGTGTGGTGTGAGGAGACTTAACTAACATCATCATAAACCCATTTCTCTGTTACGTATGTATCCGTAACAAAAGTTGTAACAAAATAATCATTCTCTGACATCTAGAGATAGTTATGGATTCAATTAAAAACTCTTGATTTCTTGATATGGCTGGAATATAGGGATCAAGGAAAAAGTAGCAATTACCAAGACAAAGTTTTAAATGCGACAGCTTTTAATTTCTTACCTCAACTAATTTTACACCAAGGCTCCACCACAACTAGAACCACACCCAGCTGTGCAACCATAGCAATAAGCTGCTGTTTGCACCTCATCAATTAAATCTAAACTATCAGCTTCTAGCAATTTAGCAACTGTTAGAACTTCACCATTGTGAGTTTTTGCAGGCAGATTCATCATTTGGTTAAAGTCGCAATCATATACATTGCCTAAATAGTCAATCGAAAGTTCATCGCGACACATTAAATGCTCAGCAGTGCTGGGATTAAAATGCGATTCCAAAAACTGCAAATAGCTGCTGTAAAGTTTTTTGCGCTCCAAATGCATTTGAGTTCTACCAACTGGTAGGTTAGTGATGGTATAGAGATTGTTAAATACAATATCAAAATGTTCTTGCAAGAACATTTTGTAATCTCGTTCTAGGTTGGATTGTTCAGGAGCCAAGGAAAATTTTTCACTTGTGGGTAACTGGGGATTGTATACCAAGTCTAAAATTAAGTTTGGATCTTGACCGTAGCCAAGTTGATTAAGCCATTGTAAAGCTTTAATTGAACTATTAAAAACGCCAGTACCACGCATCTGATCAACATTATCTGCTAAATAACAAGGTAGAGAGGCAATTATTCTCACTTGATGTTGAGCAAAGTATGTAGGTAAATCACCAAAACCATCCTCAAAATAGATAGTTAAGTTTGACCGAACAATTATCTGTTTATTATTTGCCTTGGCTGCTTCTAACAATGGTTTAAAACCGTAATTAATTTCTGGTGCGCCGCCAGTCAAATCGATAATTTGGATTTGGGGAAATCTGTAAATTAATTCAATTAATTTTGCACAAACTTCTGAAGAAAGTTCTTCTGTACGTTTTGGCCCAGCTTCAACATGGCAGTGTGTACAGGCAAGATTACATCGCTTACCTAAATTAATTTGTAGGACACGAATCTCCTTTTTGTTCAAAGGAGAACTGAGTTTATTTTTAAATGGTGTTAATAGTGATTTAGTTTGCATTGGTAAATGGAATTTGACTTGATTCATGAAATTATTTGCTTAGGCAGGGAGTGGCTTCTCACTACTCTCCACTTTCAAGACTGATTTAACAACAACCACCGCCACTATAATGCCAGGTTGAATCAGTAATAATGATTTCTTGGGGATTGAAAACTGCAAGTTTAGCAGCAGTTTTATCGCACACTGCGGCAGGAATACCGCGTTGCAGTAAATGACCTGCGGCGTCATCAAAAAATGTTTCAGCCCCAGCGTATATTGCTGTTTTTCCAGTAAAAATACAAGCTCCATCTTCTGGAATAGCAACTTTAAAAGAGACAGAATCTAAACTTTCTAGAAGTAGGTTGTCTGGGAGGTTATAAGTTGGAGCATCTAATAGGCGATAAGGGCGGCGATCGCGAATTTCAATTTGACCAAAGCCAGCGTCTATAATCTGCTGAGTATACTCTTGATAGGTAAGAGCGCCTGATAAACACATGGCTCGTAGTTGCTCATCGGCTCGCAGATGTGCCGGAATTGGACGAGTTGCGATCGGATCGCTCATTTGCAGGCGTCCACCTGGTTTTAATACGCGATATGCTTCTTTCAAAGCACGGTTTAAATCCTCTGGTTCAAAAATATTGAAGAGGCAATTTTGCGCCACAATATCGACGGAAGCATCAGCCACAGGTAAGTTGAAAGCGTCACCTGTGCGAATTTCTACAAAACTAGTCTCAAACCAAGGGTTTTCTTTTGCAGCAATTTCTAGGTTGCGTGCAGCAGCTTCCCGCATAGGTGCAACGGGTTCTACGGCAATTACAGCACCTGCACGGCGAGAAAAATAAGCAAACTGCAACGCTTCTAACCCACCCCCAACACCGACATACAAGATAGTTGGTTGGTTGCCTAGTTCGGTAGGGTGAACAGTGGTGCCACAACCATAGTTCATTTCCTGCATCAGTAAAGGAATTTGCAGTCCAGGTAGTTGTAGAGGTGTGCTTTGAACGCAACAAAGCCCAACTTGCGGTGTTTGGGCAGCTTCACTGTAAAATTGAGCCGCTGTTTCGAGATAAGTCATTGCACTTTTGAGATTGAGTCCACCTTATGTAGCCTAATATAATTAATCCTCAATTTGATGAGTTTTGGCTGAGAGTTGCCTAATCGAATTCGCCATCATACAAACGAAGTCTACTTTGTAGATTAACAATTGTTAAAAATAATTTAATAATTAAATCTTTTGTTAGATATGCTCTATGTTAAGCCCTTAGCAATGGATTTGTTGCTATTTTTATAGTTTTATCAAAAATAGCAGCTTGTATAAGCTACTTTTAGATCAAAATCTTTGATCCCTATTTATTTATAGTAGTTATTTTTTTAATATTAAGTAATTGCAATCTACACACAATCAATTAATTTAAGGCTTTAATAGAGATAGAAATATAGAGTTTTTACCCAACAAAGGGTAAAAAAGGAGTTACTATGCTAACTCGTACAATGCCCATGCAATGGCTTAGAGACTTAGCACAAAAGTATCTAAATATTGTTAGAAGCGGTGTGTTTTACAAAACAGTAGCTGTGGCTGATTCTCCCGCAGACTTGAAATGGATTCGGCAGTTGTATTATTTATCTTGCGACTTTACAGCGGCAGTAGCATTACGCTACGGTAGTTGCCAAGACCCGCGTTTTCGCGACGCTTTTGGCGAACATGCTGCTGAAGAAGTAACACACCCAGAAGATCTGGCTAATTGGATGCATGAGTTTGGCTTGTTAAAAACTGATGAAGAACCAACTTCAGTACCACCAACATTAGAAACTCTGGCTTTAGGCTCGTATTTTATTCACTCGGTCATGCGTGAACCCGTAGCACATCAAATTATTACACTAAATTTAATCACAGAGGGAATCGCATGTGATTTCTACTCGGCTGTCAACCCTAAGTTGGCGGAGTTGGGGTTGATTCCTAAAGGTTATTGGCTAGTTCATCAAGCAGCTGATATGAAACACCAAATTTTAGGGCTTGATTTGATTCCACAATGCGATCGCGATTCGTCTTGTGGACAGCTATACGCCCGTACTATTTGGGAAGTCGCTAGCCTTTGGAACCAAGTGTTCAACTCTTGGAGTGGTATTCCGATGGAACAAACGCTGAGAATTCCAATTTGTTAATTACGAATTACGAATTACGAATTATTTGAGGGCAGGGGAAAGTATACTTCGACTTCGCTCAGTATACTTTCCCCTGCTTCATCCCCTAGCCCCTATCTGATTCACGCAAAACGTAGCCTACGCCGCGCACAGTTTGTAAGAGCCGCTTCTCTTTATTTGCTTCGAGTTTCAGGCGTAGGTAACGAATGTAAACTTCGATGATGTTGGAATCGCCCATGAAGTCATAGCCCCAGACTTCTTCTAAAATGCGATCGCGCGTAATTACTTGTCGGGGGTGGGCAAGTAAATACTCAAGTAAATCGAATTCTTTGGCAGTTAACTCAATTAACCGCTGACCTCGATACACTTCCCGTGTACGGCGATTTAAACTCAGATCTTCAAATTCTCGGATATCTGCGCCGTCTAATTCTTGTTTTCTTCGCAAGTGAGCGCGAACTCTGGCTAATAATTCTTCAACGCTGAAGGGTTTAACTACGTAATCATCTGCACCAGCATCTAAACCTGCAACGCGATCGCTCACTTCATCTTTAGCAGTTAATAAGATGATCGGCACTTGATCGCCAGTGCTTCGTAAACGACGACAAATTTCTAACCCCGATACACCAGGTAACATCCAATCTAAAATTACTAAATCTGGATGCAACTCCCGCGCTGCGGTAAGTGCAGTTAATCCATCGTAGGCAACGCTGACTTGATAGCCTTCGTAATTCAATTCCAATTCGACAAATCGTGCTAATTTGACTTCATCTTCAACCAGTAAGATGTGCGTCATGATGGTGTTAATGATTTCAGCAGGGTGTGGGAAACAATTATCAAGACTGGAACACTTAATAGAATGGTACTAGCTTCTAAATAGCCAGACATCTAATTAGTTCTAGGTTAGCTTAGTATAAACCTAAGCAAGTAACAACCGTAAGTCTGCGATTACTGATAACTGCTTTATCATCGGCCCATTATACTGAATTATTAGCAATAGGCTGTGACATCTTCACCACATTCATCAGCCAAATAACAGAGCGCTTTGAAACGTAGACTAACCACTTGCTCGTAAAGCGGGTTTAATTTACACATTGGTGGAATATGAAATAATTTACGACCAAACAGAGTGATATCTCGCTCAAAAGGACACTGAGCAGGAATAGTTTTACATAAGAAATGGGCTAGCTTGGTGTTGTGAATTTCGATTGATTCCAGCCACTCACGAATTGGGTGCAACAGGTCGTTGTGTGATAGAATTTGAGTAAAGCTTGTCATAATTGTTCACCTCATTATTTATAGTCTTTAGGTTGGTTAAATTTGTAGGATTTGAACTTCTATAAATGTATACGGTTGGTTTCGAGAGTTTTATGCAGTTATTACTTTTTGCTTTGTTTTGGCTACATATTTACTCTTGAGGAATATACTTGACTACACCTTTGTGCCCTCTAATTTCGGACATTTTGTAGTATCGTCAGCTAGCTGTGCTATTGGCTAGCAAGTCTACTACTGCAATCTGGAGCTTTGAGAAATCATTAGCTATAGTCTGTTTTACATAAATACTCATTTACCAGGTCAAAATCTGCTCATTGTTTGACTTATGGGTAACGTGCCCACCAAAACATAGTTCTAGATTCGTGTGCCTTCCCAAAATTTCAGCGTTTGCAACCACAAGATCTCCCCTTTTTTTGAGTTGGTTAACTGTGGAAATCCTCGACCAAGTTTTACCTGAAAGGGTTCATAGAAATAACTTAAGGGTTGTTAAAAAGCCTGTATCAAAATTTCGCTCTAAAAAAGTTAAACACAGAAGCACTGGAATAATAACCAATCCTCCTGTGTTTGTTGTTTTAAGCACTACATAGCCTTAACTGAACCGTATTGGTACAGATCCCCAATTTCTTTAAGAAGTCGGGGATCTGTACAGCAACTTGGGTTAAGTAAGTACTATGGTTTCAGCACGTTAGCAGGAAACTCCCCTTTCACATTACCTGAAGGAGAGTACTGACAAACGACATAAAAGGCGTTATATTTAGTACCTTCAACCGTTGCAGTGCCTTGTGCTGCACCACAGCCTACTTTGGTAGTGCCTTTCCACACCACCTGAGTAAAATGTCCGGTTTCAGAAGAAAACCCTGGACTCTCGTACTTGTAATCTTTAATTTCGCTATACCAGTCTTCAACTGCTCCGTTGCCAAGGGTGGTTGGGTCTACCGAAGTCGCGGGAGTATAAGAAGCGTATATGTTCTCTCCCAGATTAGGAGTTTTACTGTGTTCAAAGTTTTCACTACTGGCAATCTTCTCAGCCCAAGCTTGAGCGCTGGTGTTCAGGGATTTATCGATGGTAATGTCAGGGCTTTTATGCGTAGCTCGGTAGGTGTTGTGTTTAGACACAGCAGCGCTACGCACAGCGTCTAAGTCAATAGATGTGTCTCCAAGAACGGAGTTACTGCTCATTACTCCTCCTGTTAGTGCAATGGTTAAAGCTGTGGCTGTTGTTAGGGTTAATCTTGAAAATAATTTATTCATGGTTTTGTATCTTTTAATCAGCTTTTGCTGGTTTATTGATTAGGGGCGCTCATGTTGCCCACCTCACAAGATTGTATAATTTATTTATTATTACGCTTGATATGAATTGAAAACGCCTCTTATCTCACAAGGGTTTCTAGATTCGCTCAAAATCTTGGATTTTTTATGGTGTCGGTTGCTATACATCTCTAATACAAAGTGATAAATGCTACTGAATATGCAAAGGCTCAGGGCTTGCTCCCCTGTTCCCGGCTCCCGGTCACTGAGAAATTATTCGTGCTGACGCACCCTACTAGCTCCCGGTCACTGAGCGTACCCCTATGGGGAAGCAAGCTACGCGTAGCGTCTTTGACAGGAGAAGTCGAAGTGCTGCTCCCCTGCCTTAAGCGATGCGCGGGGACGCGGAGAACGACAATTCCCAATTTCCCATTACCCCTAATCCCCACTCCCCACTCCCCACTCCCTACTCCCTACTCCCTACTCCCTCTGTAGATAATGCATAAAAACAACGGGAACCTTGATTAATTGTTTAGCTAACTGAGATAATCTAAACTTAGGTTTGAGCGATCGCGGTAAGTCTGCAAAGGAAATTCGCACAAAACCCAGGCGACTGTAAAATTGCGCCAGTTGCTCACCCAGACATTCCAAATACAATGGTTGCGTTGCCGTACTGATCAAATGCTGTGCCAATAAAGTACCCAAACCCCGACCTCTCCAAGCAGGTGTAACAACTAAACTACCGAGTTCCTGTGTGCTTGAGAAGTTGCGTAGCTGTCCACAAGCTACTAAATCTTTTTTGCATTCAATTACCCAGAATTGCTGCCAACGTAATTGGGTAGGGTCAAGTTTAGCTGAGAATACTAGCCCTCGAATCGACCATACATCCTTAGAGGTTGCCCTGCGGAGGACACATCCAGTTGGTAACAGTGAATTGTTTTGTTCCATTAATTACACTGCCAGCGGCTTTTAACATCCTCTTATGATTATTCACCAAACACCTCGCGCCGAGGAAGCCCCAGGCTTCAGACACAAGAAGCGTCGAAAGGCACAAGGTCTACTCGCCGTAGGGCAAGGCAGATTTTGCAACGGTTGTCGGGGCGTGAGAGAAGATTCCAGCAATGGCTCAACCATCAAATCAGCTACCGAATTATCAAAGAAGCACGCTGCACAAATGCTATTGTTGCAATTGAAAACTTGACTGGAATTAGAGAGCGTACTAACAAGCAACCTAGAAATCAAGTTGAACGCAGACGCTCTAACTCTTGGTCTTTTTATCAGTTGCGTTCCTTCCTTGAGTACAAAGCAATTAAGGAAGGAGTAGAAGTAATTGCTGTGCCACCTGCCTACACAAGTCAGACTTGCCACCAATGTTTGCACATTGGCTTGAGGTCTGATAAACGTTTCAAATGTGGTAATTGTGGCTGGCATGGTGATGCTGATTTGAATGGTGCAAAAATGATTTCTTTATTGGGGCAATCTGTAAGCTTGCCCGGAGGTTCGAGATGTTTATCTAATAGCGCTCAGCATGAATAGTACTAAACAAGACTTCCGACAGAGGGATAATTAGCAATAACTAGATTTTAGATAGATAAATTTGTCTTTACTATCTTTTTAAAATAATGGCAAGACAAGTAGCTAAGCAATTTTAGGAGTCCTAACAATGGCTGAAGAAAACAAACAAAAATCTAATAATCAAGATACTACACCCACTGCTTCTGGTGGCTACCAAACCCCTATCGAAGAAGGTATCCGCAAAACTGGCGATGCAGAAAAAAGTGGTGCTAGACCCACTGCTACACCAGAAGCACCAGGAGAAGATTCTGTACCAGGTAGCCCTAATCAAGGAACTGAATCTCGTTAATTTGTTTTAACTGCTGCGGGTTGACTATATAGAGACGTTGCACTACAACGTCTCTATTGTTATTTAACAGTTTGATATAGCTGCTCAAAATAAGTAACTGATTTAAGAAGCGATCGCAGTTCCGTGTTAGCGATCGCCTTAATCAACCCCTAGCCATAGGAATTAATCATAAATATTGTATTTCCTATAAACTTTTGATGATTGCAGTGGCAGACCCCTCATTTTAGCCACTTTGTCTGTGTAGCCGTGAATTCTATTCGCTTAAAATTCAATAGAGAATGTGCCAGAAACACTCAATGGTGCCCCTGGCTGAATTTGTAAGCGTCCACCATCTGTGCCTAAGAAATACTCTGTATCAAAAAGGTTTCTTAAGTTTATGGCAGCTTTCCAGTTGTCACGCTGATAAAATAGGGCGGCATCTGCGCGGACGTAGCTTGGTAAGATGAAACTGTTGGCTAAATCTCCAAAGCGATCGCCTACAAAATAAACTCCCAATCCTAAACCGAATCCTTGTAAACTTCCTTGTTGAAACTCATAGGTTGTCCACAAGCTAGCAGTGTTTTCTGGTACGTTATCCCGACGCCGCCCTTCTAAACCAGAAGTATCTTTACTAACGAAAGAATCTATATAAGCGTAGGAAGCAATCACTTTCCAACCAGGCAAAATTTCGCCAGCGAGGTCAAATTCAATCCCGCGACTTGTTTGTTCCCCTGTTTGAATTTGATCGTTGGGGTCGGATGAATTAGGATCATCACCTGCAACATTTTGTTTGCGGAGGTCATATAACGCTAAGGTTGCACTCAAGTTAGGATTAATATCGGCTTTGATACCTACTTCAAATTGCCTACCTGTTTCTGGCTTGAAAGGTGAACCATCACCATTACGACTTGTGCCAAAGCTGGGTTGAAATGAAGTTGTGTAAGATGCATATAAAGAGATATTTTGTGTAGGTTGATAGACAACTCCTAATCGCGGACTGAAGTTGCTATCTGATTGCTCAAACTCTTGCTTTTCTGCACCCAAATTTTGCTCGCTGCGAATTTGATCAAAAATATCAAATCGACCGCCTACAAGTACTTTAAGACTCGGTAATAGATCGATTTGGTCTTGGATATAAAAGCCATATTTATCGAGACTATCATCGCGGAAAAAGTCTATGATGTCTTGTTTGGGATACTCTAATCGGCTATAAACGGGATTAAAAATATTAATCGATGGGTAAGGTGTAAAATCACCAAAAGTTCCATTTTCCGTGATTTTAGTATAATCAAATCCTAACAATAGTTGATGTTTGATAGAACCTGTAGAAAATTTACCAACTACATCTGTTTGAGTTGCATAGGCATCATCTTGGCGTTCAGAAAAATACCTGAGTCGGCTTAAATCACCTGTATCTTCATCCAAGGAATCGCGTAGAGGATAGTAACGTTGTAAATTGACAAATTGAGCGCGGAATGAGTTTCTTAATGACCATTGTTCGCTAAATTTATGGTTGAGTAGATAGCTAAAATTGGTAACATTAATTTCCACATTTTGGAAGGGTTCACCCAAAAAGCGATCGCGAGGTAAATTCGCCGGACGATTACCAATTGCGACATTACCATCATCCGCTGTTCGGGTTTCATCTAACCGTATACCATCGAGTGTTAATGTTGTGTTAGGGCTGAGAACCAACTTTAACTTAGGAGCAAAAAATAAGCGATCGCTATTGACAAAATCGCGGAAACTCCCTGCATTTTCATAAAAAGTATTAAAGCGATAGAGTACTGTTTGTTCCTGATTAATTGGCCCAGATAAATCAATTGCACCGCGATAAGTGCTGAAACTACCAACGGTTCCCTCGAAAGCATAAAACGGTTGGTTCAAGGGTTGCTTGGATACTAAATTAACTAGTCCCCCTGGTTCTGCGTCTCCAAACAGCACTGATGCAGGCCCCTTAAGAACTTCAATACGTTCGATGTCAGCGGTTTCGAGAAATCCACCATAATTTTGATACAAACGAATACCATCACGATAAGTATCAGCACTAAAACCTCGTAAAGAAAGATACTCACTAAATCCTTGATAATAACCAGCATTGTTAGCACCACTGACGTTTTGCAGCGCATCGTTAACGCGAATTACACCTTGGTTTTGCAAAATCTCCTTCGGTATTACCTGAATCGATTGCGGGATATCGCGGATAGGTGTATCCGTTTTTGTAGCAGTTGATGCATCTGGTATCCGATACCCATCTTGCTCACCCGTTACCACTAATTCAATAGGTTCCTCTGGCTGTGCTACGGGTTGTTCTGGGGGTGTTTGTTCTGGTTTTTGTGATGTGACAGATGCAACACCTATGACGCCAAAAATTAAACCTTCGTTACTATCAAATAATTCGACTGTTGGTAGACTTGTCGCACCTATCACTGTGACGCGGATAGTATTTGCATCCAGGTTAGTGACAGTCACAGATGTAATATTTGCAATAGGATTCTCTTGCTCAAATGTACTACCACCGACTAAGCGCAGTTGAGCATTGGGAATATCAATGATGAAATTATTTCCCTGACTCTTGTCTACAGTTTGCAGCTTGTCCCCTTGGGTTGTTTCTAGAATAACTTCGAGTCCTTTGTCAGTTGTATCTAGGCGGATACCTGTTATTTGAGTGGGGGTTGGAGAAAGATTTTGGGAAAGTGTCGTCACTTTTGGATGCGATGGAGAAAGTAATTCTTTGGTTCTCCTATTTTTTGTTTCTCCTTCAATTTTTATTTGTTGCGACCATGCTGGCGGCACAATTAACACTAGCGCCAAACTGGTCATCAAAAACAGTCTTTGCAGTTGATTAGTCATAACTCCACACACTAAAGTTAAGAAATTAAGAAAATTTCTCAAAGAAAAATCAAGCTTGTATCAGAATCAATAGTTTAAATTTCCTCGAATCCCGCCTTTTAGTGAAGGAGATTTTTAAATTTTGAGGTAAGACAAACTATCAATACCAAAGAATCATTATCAAAAAGCTTACATGAGTGTTTTGGTGCGTGGGAGTTAACTATGGTCGTTAGAGGGAATTTTTTGAACGCTAGAGGGAATTTTTCTGTTGGGTAAGAAAATCTTTAGGGTTGATGCCGAACTTTTTTCTAAAAGCCTCTGCGAAGTAACTGCGACTAGCAAAACCCACTTTCCGCGCTACTTCTATGACGTTCATATCTCCTTGTGCCAATAGTTGCTGTGCTTTTTCGAGGCGATAGTTATGTAAATAATGAAAAGCTGTTGTCCCAAAAACAAGACGAAAACCCCGCTTGAGAGTACACTCATTCAAACCTACTTGTCGTGACAGTTCTACCAAAGAGGGAGGATTGTCAAGATTTCGCAATAAAATCTCTCTAGCGTGGTAGAGGTGTTCTAACTCATCTGCTTTAAATGGATAAGTCGGACTTTTACCTTTTTGCTTTGCTAGTTCTTGTTCCACGAGTAACGCCATTAGTTCTAAAACTTTCCCTTCCAAGTACATACGCTTGGTGACGCCATGGTAGGGACAGTGTAAAATTTGTTGCAAGGCTGTTTGCATTGCTAGTGTTGTGATTCCAGAGTTACTGTAGTAGATGCGATCGCTATTTTGACCACCTTTGATTAAATGCTGTAATTCTGGCGGCAATTGCCCAGATTTATCGCCAATAAATGAGCGCAAAATCTCTGGTTCCATATGAACATTAATTTCAACTAGCTGCTGTGTTGTCAAAGATTGACAATCTTCTTTTGGTGCTATGCCGCTACCATAGAGGCCGTATTCTCCGGTATTAATAGCCCAAAATTTATCTATGTGATTTCCAGACAGATAAAAGATATACTCCAAGCAATGCTCACGTTCAGGAGCTTGGGTGATCAAATAATCGTGCAGACGGAAGTTGCTGATTTGCAACTCTAATCCTTGCCGCAGTTCAATTGAGCGTAAATAACCTTGACCTAACTGCTGAGGATATTTATAAACTATGTCTAAATCATCACTAGGGTCAATTTTATCTACATTATTGACATTTTCATCAAATAGTTCCCAGTAAGCCTGCTGTGAAATAGTGATTGTCATTAGCTGTATGCTAGTTCTAAATGAGAATTATATGTATTAAGCATACAGATAATAGTGGCGATCGTGTAATCACCAATAAATGCCTATACTAGATGCAGTGACACTCCTTTGAGAAATCTGTCAATGACAGCATCGATAGAACAAAACTTCGACAAAGTTGCACCAATTCCACAGTTAGAAAGTGGAGACAGACTTACTCGCTGTGAATTTGAGCGTCGATATACTGCGATGCCACATTTGAAGAAAGCAGAATTAATAGAAGGAATTGTTTACGTGGCATCACCTTTACGTTTCAACAGTCATGCAGAACCTCATAGTTTACTAATAGTTGTCTTCGGCACTTATAAAATAATGACCGCAGGTGTCAAAATTGGTGATAACGCTACAGTACGTTTAGATTTAGACAACGAACCGCAGCCAGATGTTGTATTGTTGATTGATGAAAATTTAGGTGGACAAGCACGTATCAGTAAGGACGATTATATTGCAGGCGCACCAGAATTGGTTGCAGAAGTTGCAGCCAGCAGTGCTGCGATTGACTTATATGATAAGAAAAAAGCCTACCGTCGTAACGGCGTTCAAGAGTATATTGTCTGGCAAAGTTTAGAGAATCAACTCGCTTGGTTCAGCCTACAAAATGGAGAGTATGTATCATTACAACTAAGTGCAGATGGAGTGATTAAAAGCCGCATCTTTCCCGGTTTGTGGTTGGATGTACAAGCGCTACTTCAAGGAGAAATGGCAAAAGTTTTAGCTGTGTTGCAACAAGGATTGCATAGCGAAGAACATATCAATTTTGTGCAACACTTAGCAAGCAAGTCTCAGTAAAAAGAACAAATAACCAAATTAAAGGAACCTGTTGATGACGGCATCAGCCAAAAAGATACCTATACTACCTTTAGAAAGTGGAGACAGACTTACCCGCTGTGAATTTGAGCGTCGATATACTGCGATGCCACATCTGAAGAAAGCAGAATTAATAGAAGGAATTGTTTACGTGGCATCACCTTTACGTTTCAACAGTCATGGCAAACCTCATGGTAACTTGATAGTTTGGTTAGGAACTTATAAAGTTTCCACTCCTGGGGTAGAGTTGGGTGATAACGCCACAGTACGTTTAGATTTAGACAACGAACCGCAGCCAGATGTTGTATTGTTGATTGATGAAAATTTAGGTGGACAAGCACGCATCAGTGAGGACGATTATATTGCAGGCGCACCAGAATTGGTTGCAGAAGTTGCAGCCAGCAGCGCTGCAATTGACTTATATGATAAGAAAAAAGCCTACCGTCGTAACGGCGTTCAAGAGTATATTGTCTGGCAAAGTTTAGAGAATCAACTCGCTTGGTTCAGCCTACAAAATGGAGAGTATGTATCATTACAACCAAGTGCAAATGGAGTGATTAAAAGCCGCATCTTTCCCGGTTTGTGGTTGAATGTACAAGCATTACTTCAAGGAGAAATGGCAGAAGTTTTAGCTGTGTTACAACAAGGATTGCATAGCGAAGAACATACAAATTTTGTGCAACACTTAGCGATTAAGCCTTAATTTACAGGAATTTCTATAGTAAATTTTGTTCCTTGTAGAGGCGAGGAAATACACTGTAATTGACCGCAGTGCTTTTCTACCACAATTTGCTGACTAATCGATAATCCTATACCTGTGCCTTTGCCCATAGGTTTAGTAGTAAAGAAAGAGTCAAAAATTTTAGAGCGAACATTCTCTGTCATCCCAGAGCCATTATCAGTAATCGATATTCTAACACGTGAAGTGGGGCGATCGCTTTTAGACAATCCACCTTCGGTTGTCTCGGTACGAATACGAATTTGTAAGCGATCACTTGCACAATCTTGAGAGCAAAAACGTTCTTCTATCGCATCAATGGCATTAGCTAAAAGATTCATAAAAACTTGATTTAGCTGACCAGCATAACAGGTTACTAATGGCAACACACCATATTCTTTAATCACTTCAATATCTGGACGTTCAGATTTAGATTTTAAGCGATGCTGCAATATCATTAAGGTACTATCAATACCTTCATGGATATCAACTGGCTTCATTTCATTTTCATCTAAATGAGAAAAATTTCTAAGCGACAGTACAATTTGACGAATACGTTGACTACCTAATTGCATTGAGGAAATTAGCTTTGATAAATCAGAAATTATAAATGGCAAGTCTATATCTTCAATCTGATTCACAATTTCTGGTACAGGATTTGGATAATGTAATTCGTAGGTTTGTAGTAACTCAATTAATTGTTGAATATACTCCTGCATAGGCAATATATTACCATAAATAAAATTAACAGGGTTATTAATTTCATGCGCTATACCTGCAACTAGCTGACCTAAGCTAGACATTTTTTCAGTTTGCACTAACTGTAATTGAGCATTTTGTAGAGCATTTAAGGAATTTTCTAAAGCAATGGCTTTTTCTCTTTCTCTTTGCTCACTTTCACGCAGCGCTATTTCCATTTGTTGACATCGCTCAATTTCTAATTGCAATTTCTGACTTAAAGAATAACTTCTTAAAGCAGTTAGTATCGTAGTGTATAACTTTTGCATTGTCAATTCGGTTTTAGTTTTATAATCATTAATATCGTAGTTAAAGATAATTTCCTTTTCTGGTACATGACCTGGTTGCCCAGTACGTAAAATAATTCGTACTAATTGATTACCTATAACTTCCCGAACATATTTGACAAACTCTAGCCCAGCATTATCTGTTTCCATAATTACATCTAAGATAATTATGGCAATATCAGAATGTTCTTGAATTAACTCTTTAGCTTGATTAGCTGAGTAAGCATTGATAAAAGCTAAAGATTTCTTTTCAAAAACAAAGTTTGTCAGGGCAATATTAGTAGCAGTATGGACTTCAGATTCATCATCTACAATTAGAATTTTCCAGTTCTCATTTGGTAATTCTTCATCTACTTCAGCAGCAAACACTAACTCATCATCTAAATTGATTGAATGATCAATATCACATGAAGCCACATTTTGAAATGATTTATCTTTTTCAACAAAGGTCAAAGTATTTTGTAACATAATCTTGTCTGTAAAAAAATGGTAGTGATTAAATTGTAGTTAATCGCACAGGAAACTTAATCATAAACTTTGTCCCTCTTCCTAACTCACTTTGACATTCAATTTCACCTTTCAATTTTTGAGTAACTAAGTTATAAACAAGATTTAATCCTAACCCACTGCCTCCTTGACTACGTTTAGTAGTAAAGAAAGGTTCAAAAATTTTACTTAGATTTTCGGCAGCGATACCTTTGCCATCATCAGCATATTCTAGTTGCAGTTGTTCATCAATTTGCTGGAACTTAAAAACAAGCTTTCCAGAATCTTCTGGCTCGTAAGCATGAATCAAAGAATTCATGAGTAGATTAGTAACAATTTGTGACAATGCACCTGGATAAGAATCTAAAGTAATATCTTGTTCTCCATAAATTTCAATTATATGTTTACTTGTTTTTAATTTAGGTTGTAATTGCATGAGAATCTCATCGAGATAGTTTTTAAATTTGAATACACGTTGTACCTCACTAGATTGATCTACAGCAACTTGTTTAAAGCTTTGAATTAATTCTGCTGCTCTATTTAAGTTAATTAAAAGCGTATTGCCGCTTTGTGTAGTTAAATCAAAAAACTTTTCTAAGTCGGAGCGTTTCATAGTACCGTTATGATATTTAGAACATAAATCTGAAGTATGTTCTACTAAAGCTGAGGCAACAGTAACACCAATACCTACTGGGGTATTAATTTCATGAGCAACACCAGCAACTAATCCTCCTAGTGATGCCATTTTTTCGGCTTCAATTAGCTTACTTTGCGTAGCTTTTAAATTAAGTAGTGTTTCAGATAATTCTTGAGTACGTTGGCTCACTAATTGCTCTAAGTTTTGATTGAATTTTTGTAAGTTTTTGTAGAGTTGAGCATTTTCGATCGCAATGGCAATTTGCGAAGATAATAACCTTAATAGTTCTAACCTATCTGTAGTGAAAGCCCCTTCAGTTAGATTGTTTTCTAAATAAAGAATTCCGATTATTTTACCTTGATATAGCAAAGGAGTACAAAGAATAGATTTAGGTTGAATAGCCACAATATAAGGGTCAGAGATAAACTGTCCCTCTTGAGTAGCATTATTTAAAACAACATTTTCGTGAGTGTGAATTACATAGTTAATAATGGCATCTGATAGTTTGAGTTTTTCCACAGAAGCTGTTTTTGAACTTACCGAAATTGATTGCAGCACAGTTACATCATCACTATTGACTGAACCTTCAGCTTCAATTAGCCATTTACCTTGGTTTTCTAAAATTAAACAACCTTTTTCAGCACCAGCATTTTCAATCACTATTTTCATCAATCTAGCGAGTAAATTGCTTAAAACTATTTCACCAGAAATAGCTTGTGCTGCTTTCATAGCTGTGGTTAGATCTAGGGTTTCTCCGATGCTCGTAGTAGTAAAATGAGATGTTGTTTGGATATTCTTAGTTTTAGCAATTGTCTTCGCTAATTCTTTAACCAACAACTTTGGGTATTTCTCTTCTAAGCTTTTTACTTTACTGAAAGCTCCCCATATTTTATAGTTATGATAAGCTTTTAATAAATAATATTTAGCAAACTCTTCTTTACTATTTGCTAACCAAAATTTAGCTGCTAATTCATTAGCTAAGGCTTTATTTTGAATAAATTCATGCTCACTAGCTGATGCGATCGCTTGATCATATAACTCCATTGCTTTGACAACTTTACCAGAGATACGAGCAATTTCTGCTTCTACTAACAAATATTTATGCCAAAAGTTTTCTGGACATTGTTCTGCCCATTTTTTTATTTTTGTTTGATTATCTGTCAATATTTCCCAATAATATTTTTGTTCAAATTCAGAAGCAGAGGGATAAAGTGCTGTGAGAATTAATGAGTAATAAAAATAATGATTACAACTAGAAATATGTCCCATCAAATAATTCAGCATTTCCGCAGCTGAATTGGCCCATTTTTTGGCTTTATCATACTGTTCATCAATATAAAAAACCTGGGCTTTCAGAACATGATATTCACAAATAGCCGCCATACTCTTATGCTGATGAAATATTTCTAGATACTGGGAATCTCTTAATTCATCTGTTTCTCCTATCAGATTTAATACAGCTAGTTTGTTAGCCAAAATAATATCAGCAGCCCATTGGTTTTGAGTTTTTTCACAAAATAAAATGAAATTAGCTATTTCCTCTAGAAGAAATTCTAAATTTAGCCCTTGGAAGAAAAGGGTGATAGTTTGAAACATCCGGTTATATCCTGCCCATTGCAAATTCCCAGATTGCAACCCAATTTTATAACCTTCGTTGTTAATATTAACAGTTGTTTTAATATGATTCATCCAACAATTTAAATAGTTGGCAAATATCACATTATCTTGGCAGTTTTGAGCTAAATTATTTGTCAGTTCACTTAATTTTAAAGATAGCAGTCCAAATTCGTATCCAGATTGAGCATCTTCTAACATGCAACTCAACATAATGCCATAGCAAGAATAGCAATAGGAACCACCAGCTACAAAACCATATTGGAAAGATAGATTAATTGCTTTAATCACAGTAATCTTCCATAAAGCTTGATGAGAAAAGAACGTTAGTGGCCCCATATGTCCTAATACTTTTAATGCCACTTTTTGCTCTGGAGATTTCATTTTTTCTTCATTAATTAACGAGGCAATTGTTTTATCTCCCAAATATGCTTGAGCTTTAGCTATTTCATTGGGAAGCATCGCTTCTAAATCTTCTACTTTTTGCGATAAGTCAATTCCTAATAATGCTAGTGCTGCTCGTCCGGCTTGAATTGCTTCTTCATATTTAGTTAGCAGGGTATATTGCACAATTAGTATATTGTAAACTTCTGCTTTTTCAATAGCTGATTTTGCTTGAGATAATATTAATCTAATTAATGCATCAGATTGTTCAAAATTTCCGTTTAAATACTCAACTTCTGCTCGTTCCTTATAGATTTTGAAAGCTAAACTATACTGTTGTGTCCATGTGCCTATAGTTAAATTATCCATAGCCATGATCAAATACTCTCTAGCGGTAGCATAAGCCATCGAGCATTTGGCTTTTTTAGCTGCCATTAAGTTCAACTCAGCTAATTGAGCCTTTTGTTCTAAATCATTAATTAACTCAACACCACAATTAAGATGATTAATAATATCAAATATCTTTTCTTCCAGTTCCGCAGCACTACTATTTTTTAATAAGAGTTGACCAATTTTTAAATGAACTTGCTTTTTATGTTTTTTAAGAATAAGTTCATAAGCAGCTTGTTGTACACGGTCATGTAAAAATCTAAAATTGAAAATAACTAAACGAGCATTAATTACTTCTTCTGGTGTAGTTTCTAAATCGGAAACAGGTAAAATTAAGCCTTCTACAATAGCTGGTAAAATGTCTTGAAAAGCTGCTGCTGCTGATTTTTCGCTAATAATACAAAGTGTATGTAAATCAAATGTATTACCTACACAAGCAGCTAACTGTAAAACTTGTTGTGTGAGATCAGGAAGTTTTCTTAATTTTCTAATCATCAACTCTACAACATTATCAGTAATATCCATTGACTCAATATTTGCTATATCCCAATGCCATAAGGCTTGACTAATTGCTGATGGAGGTTGAAAAATTAACAGATTTTCTTGATACAAAGTTTTGAGAAATTGATTAACAAAAAAAGGATTTCCAGAAGTTTTATGTATGATTAATTTGGCTAATGACTGAATGTTGATAGCATCACTGTGCAATGTTTCAGTAATTAGTTCATTAACGTGTTCAATTGCTAAAGGAGCCAAAGTAATATCGTTAATAATGGCTGCTTGAGAACGTAGTGAATTAAGGGCCATCACCAATGCATGTCTACAGTCAACTTCGTTATCTCGATATGCTCCAATTAAAAATAGATAACCCGTTTCTTGATCAGTCATCATTACTTCTAGCAACTTCAGCGTAGCTAAATCAGCCCACTGTAAATCATCTAAAAAAATCACCAAAGGATGCTCTGGCGAACAAAATACTCGAATAAAGTTTTGAAAAACTAAATTAAAGCGATTTTGAGCTTCAGAAGCTCCTAGTTTTTGTACTGGAGATTGTTTACCAATTATGAGTTCGATTTCAGGGATAACATCAATAATTAGCTGACCATTAGCACCAAGAAACTCTGAAAGTTTTTCTTGCCATTGATTTAGTTTTTCTTGATTCTCAGTTAATAGTTGTCGAACTAATGATTGAAAAGCTTTGACTACGGCTGAATAAGGAATATTACGCTGAAATTGGTCAAATTTACCACAGATGAAATAACCTCTAGCTTTAGTAATTGGTTTATAAATTTCTTGTACTAATGCTGATTTACCAATCCCAGAATAGCCGGAAACTAAAATCATTTCTATCGTTCCAGCACTAACTCGTTCAAAAGCTGCTAGTAGAGCAGAAACTTCTTGTTCTCGACCATAGAGTTTTTGCGGAATTTGAAATTTATTAGAAAGGTCTTGTTGTGCAAGTATAAAATCTGAAATATTACCTTGAGTTTGTAATTGTGTTAAACATGTTTCTAAATCAGTAATAATTCCCCAAGTAGTTTGATATCTTTTTTCTACTTTTTTATCTAACAGTTTCATGATAATTTTGGAAATAGACTTGGGTATTTGGGGATTAATTTCGTGAGGTGTAACTGGTTGTTTAGCAATGTGACAATGAACTAATTCCATCGCATCAGCATAGTTACAAGGTAATTGTTGTGTTAGTAGTTCATAGAAAGTTACACCAAGCGAATAAAAATCAGTGCGATAATCCATTGATCGGTTCATTCTGCCTGTTTGCTCTGGTGAAATGTAAGCGAGAGTTCCTTCTAGAACATTAGGGTTTTTAATTGTCGGATTTTCATGAGTTAGTATAGTCGAAATGCCAAAATCTATGATTTTCACTTGAGATGTAGCGGAATTAATAACAATGTTGCCGGGGTTAATATCTTTATGGATAATATTTTTCTGGTGTATTTCACCTAAAACTTTAGTAATTGAAATGGCTATAGATAAAAATTCTATCAATGTCAATTTTCGACGATTCATGATAATTTTTAAGGACTCGCCACCAAAATCCTCTAAGATTATTACGAGACTATTTTGATATTTTTCTAAGCTATAAACCTTAATAACACCATCCAGATCTAAATTTTTCGTAATTTCATATTCTTGCTTGTATCTCACTAGTGCTGATGGAGTGGGATAGTCTTGTTTCAAAAATTTAAGAATTACAGGTTGATGATCTTGGTTTCTCTGTCCTCGATAAACTGAAGAATTAGTACTTTCGTAAATTTGATCAAGAATTGTATAGCCAGCTAAAGTTAACATAATTACCTGATATTTGCCTATCTACTATATGGGTGTAAAATTCAATAATATTTAATCTATTGTTAACCTCTTAACAATAGATTAAATAACAAATAGGAATTAGAAATTTGTAACTACATTGGGTCTTACTTGTTTACTGAGTAGTAAATTAAACCTCACAAGAACAAGATTTTTATCTTTTTACTAAAATGCCCAAAAGTTGAAGAAAAAATTCACCTTTAAACAAAACTAAATTATGGTTTCTTACCTACCCACACTCAGTTTCTGGAGGGTGAAGTTGTAGACGCTGTGGGTTGAGGTTGGTGCTAACTGGTGAAATAAAGCTAAGAAAAGCAACCTAGTAAAAAGGTGATTTAGAGAAAAAGCGATCGCTGTCCCCAGAAAAACCTAACATTAGTAGAAGTGCTAACTATTTACAAGGCAAGCTCATGGCTTACTACATTGCTCCTCGCTTTTTAGACAAACTTGCTGTTCACATTACCAAAAACTTCTTAAATCTTCCTGGCGTGCGAGTACCCTTGATTTTAGGGATTCATGGGCGTAAAGGTGAGGGTAAATCTTTCCAATGTGAGTTAGTTTTCGAGAAGATGGGTATCGAAGCGACGATGATCTCCGGCGGAGAGTTAGAAAGCCCCGATGCCGGAGATCCAGCACGTTTGATTCGTCTGCGTTATCGTGAAACAGCAGAATTAATCAAAGTGCGCGGTAAAATGTGCGTTTTGATGATCAATGATTTAGATGCCGGTGCAGGGCGTTTTGATGAAGGCACTCAATATACTGTGAATACGCAGTTGGTGAATGCCACACTGATGAATATTGCAGATAATCCCACAGATGTGCAGTTACCGGGAAGCTATGACGCCACACCTTTACGTCGTGTACCAATAATTGTCACCGGCAACGATTTTTCTACCCTCTATGCACCGTTAATTCGGGATGGTCGGATGGAAAAATTCTACTGGGAACCTAACCGTGATGACAAGGTGGGGATTGTCGCTGGAATTTTTGCCCCAGATGGACTTTCAGAACGAGAAATTGCACAGTTAGTCGATACTTTTGCCAATCAATCGATTGACTTTTTTAGCGCATTGCGATCGCGCATTTATGATGAGCAAATCCGGGAGTTTATCTATAAAGTGGGCTTTGAACGTGTATCTCTGCGTGTGGTTAACAGCACCGAAGGGCTGCCAAAATTTAAAAAACCAAACTTCAGCCTGTCTCACTTAATCGAGTCTGGTCACTTAATGGTGGCTGAACAAAAACGAGTGGAAAGTTCACAGCTAGTAGATGAATATAATCGCCTGAATCGAGGGAGAAATTCTCAACCAGCACCATCGACTGTGGTCACGCCAATTAACCAAACATTAACTAATGGCTTCCAGCAAAAACAAACTGCAAATACTCATTTGAGTTTAGAGACACAAGAACAGATTCGGCAAATTTTATCCCAAGGTCATCAAATTAATTTTGAACATGTAGATGAACGTCGCTTCCGTACAGGTTCTTGGCAAAGTTGTGGCACTATTCATATAGATGCGGAGTCGGATGCAATCTCAATATTGGAATCTTGTCTCACGAAATACAGTGGTGAATATGTGCGCCTAGTAGGAATTGATCAAAAAGCCAAGCGACGCGTGATAGAGACAATCATTCAACGACCGAATGGTAAAAACTAATCCCCTATACCCTTAGTTGCATAATTATTGACTGTTAATACTAAGCTAAAAAACATCTAAATTACATAATCAAATTAAATAAAACTCTTGTGGGGTGGGCATCTTGCCCGCCTTAATTATGCAAGTTATATGTGGAACAGCTTATTTTTTTAAAAATGTATTTTGTTGCATGGTTGTTGCATGAGCATTGACTAAATTTATTTTTTTTGAAAAAATTAAATTTAAAGATTAGATAATATCTAGTCTCATGTTAAAAATTCACCAGAAATATAGTGGTCTAAAGCAACTTCACAATTAATATAGTTGCTGAATCATTTGTAATCGCAAACTCAAGTCAGTTCCTAATATAGGAAATACAAAAATGGCTAAAATAATGATTTCCGATTTGCGTCAATTAGACACAAATATGTCTTTAGGTGACATCAACTCAGTTGACATAGATGATGTGCTTGGTAATTATTTTATGTCTTTGTGGGGTGGTCAGCCTAATAGTTTAGAATTGACAAACATGACTGACAGTGCAAGTAGTTCTTCTACTACCTATCATGGGCCATTTGGTGTGTATGACAATAAGTTTTTTACCATTGATTTTTCAAGATTAATTATGAATTTTATAATTGTCACTTAACTTTTATTCATCTTTTAAATATTATATAAACATGTATGAATTCTAGATTATTCATACATGTTTATAGTTATTTATAATCTTTTAACTCAGAACTTATGCACTGTACAAACTAATCATAGTATGACTTGGCGAAAATACTTTATTTTAGGCTTTGTTACATGATTAATTTGATGGTAGATTTATCTGTATTTTAGGGGTTTGGCAGTGCTAAATCTCCACAAAAGATATGGTTTTTCTAAAACTCATATTTATTGTTTTTTGTCAATTCGTAAGTACTATAACTATGAATAAACTAATTAATTAGAGCCTAATTCAGATTCAATTACCAAATAATGTTGCATGATTGTTGACTATTTATATTAATTTTGAAAAAATGATATTAGAGATTAGTCACTGTCTAATTTAAGTAGAATACTCTGAATTCACCATATTATCAAGTCAACCAAATTGAACAAAAATCTATATCTCAATGCTTTTTAATTTGGTTCTTGGTATGTTCTAAAAGTCAAGTTAGCTCCTAATATAGGAAAAAAACAATGGCTAAAATAGTGATTTCCGATTTGCATACCTCTGATACAAAGACAATTTTGCATGTTTTAAATACAGCACAAATGAGCGTTATTGGTGGTAATAGTTCTCAAGCTTCATGGATTGATGATCTTGGTAAGTTAGTCAGTATTTTTGATGGAGTAACTGATGGTTCATCTACAAATCCTGCATTAAGTTCGTATGACAATAAGATTTTTGCTGTTGACCTTTCAGGATTAGGTATCAATTTCATGTTTATCTAATTATTTACTCAGTATATTCAATTATTACAGAAATATGCGTTGAGATGTAAGTATCTCAACGCAGGTTTTTTTGTATTTATTAGACCTCTTGCATAAATATTTTTTTGTTGGGCTACGCCCCGCTTCTCTACGAGACGCTTCGCGAACGCTAACACGCAGAGGCGCCCCAGACGCAAAGAAGGACTTTTGCAAGAGGTCTATTGCATTCTTTTTTCAAATTGGTATTAAATAGGCGAATAGAATTCACTACTACACAAACAAAGTTCATCTACGTGGACTTTATGAAATAACCCGCGCAGGCGGGTTTTGTCTGTGTAGCCGTGATTTCTAATAGTTATACGAGTGTGATTCTTCAATTGTATAGTTTTCGCTGTTTACAGTATCTGCAATATTGCTGAGGTAAATATATGGATAGTCTACTAATATACTCTCCACTTGTGCTGGAGTCATATCGTGTAGGAATGTCTTTATATCAACATGATAGAAGTCAGGAACGATTATGTTAGCCATTGCTTTGTTTCCTTCTGTAGGGGTAGCTTATTTTTTATTTTATATTTTACTTTAGATATTCTCAATCAATTTTTGCTCAAACTATATAAAAAATATGCTCAAAATCTGATATATTTATAATTTTTAAGACATAAATATCAGACATAACTAAACATTTTTGGTCTGGTAAATTAGAGTTAATTCTGTATATTTAATTTCTTTTTAAAACTATTATGTATAAGTGTATTGTAAAAGCAATTTATAGTTTTTTAGATCGCGGATAATCAACTAAAGTTCAGTTAAAGGTTATAGTTTGGAGTTTTAAATGTGTAGAGACGTGTTATGGCACATTTCTACACATCCTTGAAAGAACAAAGGCTGATAGGTATAGGTGTAGTTTTTCTAAGTTTCGCGTTTTGATTAACGTGGGTAAAGATTTTGAAACGAAAAAATAGGCTTTTTTCGATTACATGTAAAAAAACCTGCCCTGGAGAGCAGGAAAAGATTAGGGAGATTGAAAGAAGGATTTAGGACAGCAAAAATCTTTTTCAATACAAAATTTCAAAACCCACTCTGGTGATGAAATAATCTGCAATTAAAAGTACAGGAACTAGCAATAGCGCATTCCGAGAAGATAAACGTAGTACTCCAATTAACGCTGTGTTCAGGAATAAAATAAGTGTTGTAAAACAGAAGATATAAAGTAAAACTGTTATTTCTCCAGCGTTAATTCCTAATAACCACAGCAATAGTAGAAATAAAGTGAGAGGAGCAATTGAGAAGCCAGTAACAAAAGTGAATTGTTTGTAATTACCTGCTGCTCTGAATATTTGTCGTATGCACCACAGTACAGCTATCATGCTCAGCACTGGAATTGCAGCACCTATTAAAATTCTGATGTGTTCTGAAAAACCTAGTTGTCCATTAAATCCCCTGCCAAATAGATTCCCAAAAGTCAATAAAGCTGCGATAGATTCTACTACTTTTAATACTGCCATCCAAAAAGCCAACATGAACAGAACACAAAGGATAATACCTGCGTTGAAGGCACGATTGTCTCCTAAAGTAGTGAGTGCTGCTTGTAAACCGTTAGCTGGATCTTTCCAAATTAATTTAAAAACACTCCATATATCTAAAGCGGCTTCTTTGCTTGCTTCCACAACTACGACTGGCTGTGATATCTCCGTCGGTTTTGCTTGAGATGGTGAGTGGTTACTAATAAAGGTATCAACTTGCAGGTGGGTTGGCTGAGATGAATCTAAATTATTAGCATTAATTTGTGTAACTTCATTTTCACGAGAGGTTTGATCTTCGGGCGGCACTGAATTAGACATGTTTTATTTCCCAATTCATAAATCATCAACTTATGACAAGCGAGATTGGAGACTGTCTCCAAACACAGATGAAGCAATACAACAGCAAGCTTCATCGGCAGTAGATTTCCGTTACAACTACTATCAGACGGACTGATAGTTGCGGAAATCTGATTTTATAGAATATACAGAATTTTTGCTGATAATTATTGATATCTAAGTATTATTACAGAATTTAGCCGTATATCCACTCAATCAGGATGATTTAAAATCTCTTTTTCTATTTGCAAGACAAGATAAATATTCACGGCTCACCAGATAAGCTATCATTCAACTGCTGAATGAATGCTTGATGCTCATCTGAACTCAGCCCTTTTTGTAGTATTGCCAACACCTGTTGCATATTTCCCGCAACCAATGCTGAGATATCAAGCCACAATCCCGGAAACACTTGACTTTGAATTACACTTAATGCATCCGGTATCAGTGCGACATATTCACCATCTTGCAAGCTGAACCAACTCACAGTACCCTCAAAAACTTGCCAAACAATATACTCTTGGATACCATTACGGCGGTAGGCACGTTTTTTATCATACAAGTCTTTGGTTGCGCTACTGGCGGCAACTTCAGCAACTAACTCTGGCGCACCTTCAACGTAACCATCAGCATCCAAATGAGACGAGCCACCACAAGCTGCATCGATTAACAAAATAGCATCCGGTTGGGGTTCGTTATCTAAATCTAGCCGCACAGTTGGATTATCACCTAATCTCACACCAGGCGTAGCCACTTTATAATTTCCCAGCCAAATCATCAAATTACCATGGGGTTCGGCGTGGGGTTCAAAGCGCAAGGGTGAGGCCACGTAAACGACTCCTTCAATCAATTCGGCTTTTTTGAGATTTGGCATGGCATGATAACGGCGCTCAAATTCGCGGCGAGTCAGGCGATCGCCACTCTCAAGAGGTGGGATACTAATTGGAGTCGGTTGTTGTGGAGAGGTGTTAACCAAGGCAACTGGTAGAGATGGGTAAGTTGATTGTATCGTAGTGCGTTGCTGCTCTAACTTGTAAGATTGGTGGATAACGCACAGGCGATCGCAGACTATCATTATGAATAAAAATTTTTTAGATGTTGCCAAAACAGGTAAAAATGACTGGTGGCGCTACTTGCTAGGAGTTTTGCTGATTATCTTTTTTTATTGGGAAATCGGCTCGTTTGTTTCTGGAATTGTGGCAACTATTTTCTTTCTTGCTTCCAATACTGCTAATGGTGTAGATATTTACAGTTTGGGTGCGGAGTTGCAACAACAATTAGAATTTTATCTCAAAAACTCTCCGTCTCGAACATTTGTTATTTCTAATATTCCTTTTTTTTTGCCTGTTTAGGTATATTTATCACTATTGAGTGGCTACATAAACGAAAGTTTAAAACTCTAATTAGTGCTGACAATGCTATTAAGTTTAAGCGAATCATATCAGGTTTTAGTGTTTGGTTGCTTTTGCTAGTAGCTTTGACAGTCGGTGATTGTTTAATAGAGCCACAATATTATTCATGGACTTTTAATTTAGCACAGTGGCTACCTCTTGTTCCCCTAGTTTTAGTGCTGACTCCTATCCAAACTTCTGCTGAAGAATTTCTCTATCGTGGCTATTTGCTTCAAGGACTAGGACTTTTATATCGGCAAAAAACTATACTAATTATTATGAACAGTTTTTTATTTATGCTTCCACATTTAGGCAATCCAGAAATGCAGCGGGGTGCTATATGGATGGCATTGCAGTATTTTTCATGGGGTGTATTTTTATCGGCAATTGCTCTCAAGGATAATCGCATAGAACTTTCTTTAGGTGTTCATGCAGCTAACAATATTTTTGCTTTCTTATTAGTTAATACTAAAGATTCTGTGAGTCCTACACCTGCGATATTAACTATCAACGATCCTGGAGACCCAAGATTAAGTTTGGTCATCTTTTGGGTGATGATCGCAATATTTTATTACTGTTTTTTTGGTAGACATACAAGAAGGAAACGCTTAAATAATTCGTAATTCGTAATGACGCTCCTTCGGACGCTCGTACCTCGCTAACGCTGCGCTAACGCTACCGCTGCGCTAACGTAATTCGTAATTAAGTTTTGTAATGGGGATTTAGCGCAAAGTCAGATTGGAGGAAACCTCCGATCTGACGGCAGTTGTTCATGGGGGAAACCACGCCACTTGCTTTAATCCGGGAAACCCGTCCAACGCAGTGGCTCCCCAAGATCACACTGCCTCAACTTTGTAAGACAGACACCAACACAAAACTTGCCGGTTATAGAACCGGGGGACTTAGATCTTGCACCTTCCCAATCTCCCGCCAGAGAATAAATTCTCGCTCTTATTAGGTCAAGTCCACTTAAGTGGACTAAAATCTATGCTTTTTGTGAGATTTAGTCCTCTTGAGAGGACTTTTGCTATTAGCCATAGGTTAGAAACCTATGGCGGTTTTTGGGACTGGTGCAAGATATCAGGGGGACTTAAACCCACGGAACTAGTTAACAGAGAAAAGGGAATAAAACTAGAGACGCGCCATGGCACGTCTCTGGTTTCAAAAGTAATAAATTCTAATATTTAGAGACGCATCATGGTGTGTTTATACTTTGATTGTGCTGTAAAAAAAATTGTTTCATCAGGACGAATACATCGTCAGCAAAATCTGGTAGATTAACTGCGATCGCCTATTCAATAATTGGTTTCTGCTTTCTAGATTTCAAATTAGGTTTCCAGGAATTTTTGCAACTACTAACTTAGGAGATATCAAGACTATGAAACCATTTCTATTTGTCACTGACCTAGATCACACACTTGTAGGTGATGACCAAGCCTTAATTGAATTAAATCAACATCTCAGTGAACATCGTCAAGAATATGGTACCAAGATTGTCTACGCTACTGGGCGATCGCCTGTCCTTTATCAAGAACTCCAAGTTGAAAAAAATCTCATCCAACCAGATGCTCTTGTGCTGTCTGTTGGTACAGAAATTTACTTTGATGGTACTGATGTTCCAGATGCAGACTGGTCAGAAATCCTTTCCCCTGGCTGGAGTCGCGACTCTGTATTATCTATTACTAGTAAATATTCGGAATTAATACTACAACCAGACTCAGAACAACGCTCCTTTAAAGTCAGCTTTTTTTTACAACAAGCAGCAGCGGAAGACATACTACCACAACTTGAGGCAGAGTTATTAAAATATAAATTAAATATAAAATTAATTTATAGTAGCGGTATTGACCTTGACATTGTACCCCTTTCCAGCGATAAAGGTCAGGCAATGCAATTTTTGCGCCAGAAGTGGAAATTTGCAGCCCAGCAAACAGTTGTCTGTGGTGATTCAGGTAATGATATTGCTTTATTCGCTGTAGGCAACGAACGGGGAATCATTGTCGGGAATGCCCGCAAGGAATTACTCGAATGGCACGATGAGTATCCCGCTGACCACCGTTACCTGGCAAAAGATTTTTGTGCAGGTGGAATTATCGAAGGTTTAAAATATTTTGGTTTCTTGGAATGATAAGTTATCTTAAAGGTCTCGTCGCTGGTATCCAAACAAATAATGGTAATCGCGTTATCTTGACGCTAGAAGTAAATGGCATTGGGTATGATTTACAAATTCCTCAACGCTTGGCACAGCAGCTACCTGAGTCGGGAGGAGTAGCACAAATTTTTACCCACTACCAAGTTCGCGAAGAAGTGCCTTTGTTGTATGGCTTTGCTTCGCCAGCCGAACGCGATTTATTTCGCCACTTGCTGAGTGTCAGCGGTATTGGTGCAGCTTTAGCGATCGCTTTATTGGACACTTTGGAATTACCCGATTTAGTCCAAGCCATTATCGCTGCCAATACACAAATCTTAATTCAAGCTCCAGGTGTAGGTAAGAAAACCGCAGAACGCATCTGTTTAGAGCTGAAAAGCAAGTTAATCGAGTGGCGCAAATCAGCAGGTTTCTTCGTAGCTACAGGCGGCCCTGCACCAGGAATTCTCGAAGAAGTGCAAATGACCCTCTTCGCATTAGGATATACTGCCCATGAAGTCAGTCATGCTTTACATGTGGTCAGCGAAGAAATTGGCCTACCAAAAGACGCCTATGTCGAAGATTGGATTAAACAAGCGATCGCCCATCTTAGTAGCGAACAGGTTCAATAGTCAATTGTCATTGGTCACTTGTTATTAATTATTTAGTTATAAGTTCCTTGTTATTAACGCCCTCATCCCCCGGTCACTGAGCGAAGCCGTAAGCTAATAATCATTCAAATTGCATCCCCGCGTCTCCCCTTAAGCGCGTCCTCCGAAGTTTGCTCAACGGTGGGAACCCCCGCACGCAACTTCTCTCCGCGTCTTTCTGAGGCAAAGGATTATGCAAGTTAAAGGCAGATTAGCTTACCTGCGGGATCTTGCTACGCGCAGCGTCTTTAAAGGAGAAATGCATCCCCCGGTGACTGAGCGAAGTCGAAGTCCATCCCCCTAATCCCCTCATGAACAACCCCTATGCTTGGCTAGAAAAGTCTTTAGCAACTATTCACCGAGCAGATTGGTATCGCTCAGTACAAACAATCTGTGGGCGTCCGGGGGCAACGGTGATGTTAGCAGGGCAAGAGGTAATTAATTTTGCTAGTAACGACTATTTGGGACTGGCAGGAGATGAGCGCTTAATAGCGGCGGCCACTGCTGCTATTCACGAATTTGGGACTGGTAGTACTGGTTCTAGATTGCTCAGTGGACATCGTAAATTACACAGGGAATTGGAAGAGGCGATCGCATCTACTAAACAAACAGCAGATGCGGTGGTATTTAGTTCGGGGTATCTAGCAAATTTGGGTGCAATTACCGCTCTAGTAGGCAAACGAGATTTAATTTTATCTGACCAGTACAATCATTCAAGCTTGAAAAATGGAGCGATTCTCAGCGGTGCAGTTGCGATTGAATATCCGCACTGTGATCTGACAGCACTAAGAAATCTGTTGAGTCAGCAACGGCAAAACTATCGACGCTGTTTAATTCTGACTGATAGCGTCTTCAGCATGGATGGTGATTTATGTCCCTTGCCAGCACTACTGGATTTAGCTGATGAATTTAGCTGTATGCTGCTGGTTGATGAAGCTCACGCCACTGGTGTGCTGGGAAAAACTGGTGCTGGGTGTGTCGAACATTTCGCGTGTACAGGTAGACAATTAATCCAAATTGGTACTCTAAGTAAAGCTTTGGGTAGTCTAGGTGGATATGTGGCGGGAAGTAACGCCTTAATCGACTTTTTACGAAATCGCGCCCCTAGCTGGATTTACACCACCGCGCTTTCACCTGCTGACACAGCAGCAGCCTTAGCAGCAATCAATATAGTGCAACAAGAACCGCAACGCCGCGCTCAATTATGGCGAAATGTGGATTATTTGAAAAAGTTAATCCAGCAGCAACTACCTAGTCTCAAATTATTGCCTTCAGAGTCACCTATATTATGTTTTGAATTAGCAAGTGCTGCTGATGCGCTCAAAGTTGGTAAACAACTTAAATCTGCTGGCATTTTTGCCCCAGCAATTCGTCCTCCTACAGTGCCAACCAGCCGTATACGAATATCTGTGATGGCAACTCATGAACTAAGACATATTCAAAAATTAGTGGTAGCCTTAAATCGTAATTCGTAATGACGCGACGCTCCTGCGTCGCTAACGCTGACGCTCGTACCTCGCTACCGCTGACGCTCGAGGACTCGCTACCGCTTCGCTAACGCTAACGCTATCGAGGACTCGCTCTAAGCGAAGCTATGCCGCAGGCTTTACGCTGCGCTAACGTAATTCGTAATTAAAACACTTCCAGAGTTTCAAGTCTGTCCTCTGCCATAACTTAAAAAGCGCCCCCCTTTCGGGAGAGCGCTTTTTATTTACAGAACAGAGAAGTTATTACTCGCTTGTATCTTAGATGATTAACCGTTGATAGCAGGAGCAGCGATTGCAACAGGCGCAGCATCAACAGAAGCTAAGTCTAAGGGGAAGTTGTGAGCATTGCGCTCGTGCATCACTTCCATACCCAGGTTAGCGCGGTTGATCAC
>JAESGP010000053.1_pt1 | contig 131712 bp, 120 predicted proteins | sample 9269741 | NCBI WGS metagenome assembly JAESGP01 (sample SAMN15720684, study PRJNA650882) | algae metagenome | isolation source: Desmonostoc vinosum HA7617-LM4 and co-occurring heterotrophs from cave wall | place: USA: Waikapalae cave, Hawaii | collected 2011-05-27 | reverse complement strand
AGGTTGCTTTCGCACAGCAACTAGTCGGCAAGGTTAACGGCGGCGGCGGTCCCATCGCAAAGTCGACTGTGACGCTATGGGCTGCGGGTGAAGGAGCTCCCAGAAAAATGTCGGAAACAAGCACGGGTGACGATGGCACCTTTCGCTTTGATTCCGATATGCCAATGGCCGGCGGCGGTGGCGTGCTTTACCTGATCGCCAGGGGTGGGGAGCCCAAGGTCGGCGGCTCAAAAGGAGCGAACTCGCTCATTGCATTAATGGCAACGCTCGGCGCCACCGCCCCGAAAGAGGTGACAATCAACGAACTCACGACCGTGGCATCGGTATGGACCGGCGCGCAGTTCTTGAACGGTGGAACGCTAAGTGGACACGCGCTCGGACTGCAGATCGCCGCTGGCAATGTGCCAAATTTGGTGGATTTTGCGACCGGCGGATTGGGTGCGGTGATTCAGGATCCATTGAACAGCACGCAGACTTCCTCGTTGGCTACGCTGAACACCTTGGGTGCCCTGCTGGCCGGCTGTATCACGCGCGTGCAGGCGGATGCCTGTGCAAGGTTGTTCGAGGTTGCCACACCTCCCGGGAGCCTTAATCCAACCGATACGTTGACTGCGGCCGAAGCGATCGCGCGGCATCCCTGGAATCAGCCTGCAAAACTATTTGCGCTGTTGGACCATTTCTATCCTGTTGGGCGGGAGGGGCCAGGCTCGCGAGCGGTTCCGTTCCGGCCCTACCTCTTGTTCGCTCCCGGTACATGGACGATCGCGCTGCGATACGCAGGTGGAGGTTTGAACGGCCTCGGCGGCATCGGGATCGATGGCGATGGCAACGCCTGGGCGGCGAATAATCAGATGGCAGGTTCGCAATCGACCATGTTCGGCGGGATCGGCGGTACGCTCTCCGCACTTGCCCCGAACGGCCGCCCCATCTCGCCGATGACGACGGGCTTTACCGGTGGCGGCGTGGACTTTCCCGGGTGGGGTCTCACCATCGCAGGCGACGGCAAGGTGTGGGTGACCAGTATCGGCGGCAAGACGATTTCAGTGTTCGACAAGACCGGAAAGCCGCTGTCGCCACCGACCGGCTACAATCTGAATGGACAACTCGGTGGAATGCAGGGTGTCAACACGACGCCGGACGGCGATGTCTGGGCGCTGGATTCAAGCAAGAGCCAGATCGTTCACATCCCGAAGGGCGATCCAGCTCAGGCGCGCATCCTGTGCCGCACCGTCGACGACAAGCCAGTCGATGGCACCTGCCAGGTGAAAGGGCCCTTCCACGTCGCGTTCGACCTGCAAGGCAGGGTCCTGGTTTCCAACTCCAACTCCAACACGGTAACCCGTTTCCCGGCGAATGATCCCGGCAAGGCCGAAGAATTGAAGGTCGGTTACAGTCCCCACGCCATTGCAATCGACAGCCAAGGCAACGCCTGGGTCGCGAATGTGTTGGGCGAGCCGAGCATCAGGGAAAAGCTGGACTTGCTTCGGATGAAGCTGCGGAGCAGCCTGGAAAGCAAACTGAAGCCGACGGGCGGCGGTGACGAAACGGTCGAAAAATTCATCGCCCTGGTCCACATTATCGAGGAATTCCCCGGTGGCAGCGTCAGCATGATACGCCCGGATGGCGACCACGGGACTGCCCCATCGTTCGACGGCGGAGGGAGCATCAGCGGACCTTGGGGAATCACCATCGACGGCAATGACCACGTATGGGTTGCGAACGGTTTCGGCAAAACACTGACACAGCTTTGCGGCGTCAGGACCGAGACGTGCCCTCCCGGCTTTAAGACCGGCGACCCGATTTCTCCACCCAAAACCGGTTACGCGGGCAAAGGCATGCAATTTCTGACGGGTGTTGTAGTGGATCCAGCAGGTAATGTCTGGGCTGCCAACAACATCGATCTCATGGATGAGGTTTGTTTAACGAAGACCCCTGACGAAGCCGTCTCAACGCGCTGTGGCGGCAATGCCTTCGTGGTATTCTTCGGGTTGGCGAAACCAGTGAGGACGCCAGTGATAGGAAGTCAGGTACGACGCTGGTGAAGCAGCAATGGATGGGCCGACGTGAACCGCGTCCTAAGACAGCTGCGGTAGCCGAAATGGCATCCAGCCTCGCATTGATCGTACCTAACGAATGGCAAATAGGCACAGCCTGGGCCAGCGATCGTAACCGAATATTACAGAGATATGGGATGCGCTGCCACTAGAAATCGGGTCGGCAATCAATAAGGACGGGAGAATCATGAAGAAGACACTGCTCGCATTGCTTGGAACGGTGGCGAGTGCCCTGACGCTCGTTCAAGCGCAAGCTCAGCAGATCACCGGCACACCGGGCTCTCCCGGCGCCACAACCACTATAACGAGCAAACAGCTTCCGCCACCTGACCCGAAATTCGGCGGCATGATCAAGGACGACGCTCTGAAGTCAACGCCGTGGTGGGCGCCGCGCGTCGTGTCGCCGAAGGGGGCGCCTAATGTCCTGCTGATCATCACCGATGACGCCGGCTTCGGCGTGCCGAGCACATTCGGCGGCGTCATTCCCACACCAACCATGGACCGTCTCGCCTAGGAAGGGCTGCGATACAACAGGACCTTCTCCACCGCGCTATGTTCTCCGACCCGCGCTGCGCTCCTCACCGGCCGCAACCACCATTCGGCCGGCTTCGGCGTCATCTCCAAACAGTCCACCGGCTACCCCGGCTACAACAGTGTCATCGAGGAGGACAAGGCCACGATCGGCCGCATGCTTAGGGACAACGGCTACAGCACCGCCTGGTTCGGAAAGGACCACAATGTTCCTGCCTTCCAGGCGAGCCAAAGGGGTCCATTCGACAAGTGGCCGAACGGCATGGGCTTTGAGTATTTTTATGGCTTCATCGGTGGCGACTCCAACCAATGGAAGCCGAACCTGTTCCGCAACACCACCCAGATATTCCCGTTCGAGGGGCAGCCGCCCGGCAAGTGGAATCTGGTGACCGCGATGGCCGACGACGCCGTCGACTACGTGAATCGCATGCACCAGATCCAACCGGACAAGCCCTTCCTCATCAAATACGCCCCCGGCGCCACGCACGCGCCGCACCACCCGACCAAGGAATGGGTGGACAAGATCAGCGCAATGAAGCTGTTCGACGAAGGCTATGAGAAGCTGCGAGAGCGCATCTTCGAGAACCAGAAGCGGCTCGGCGTCATCCCGAAGGACACCAAGCTGGCGCCCTGGCCCAAGGACGTGCTAAAGCCATGGGACCAGCTTAGCGCAGACGAGAAGAAGCTCTTCATCCGGCAGGTCGATGTCTTCGCCGCCTTTGCGGCCTTTAACGACGCTGAGATCGGCCGCGTGGTCAAGGCGTTCGAGGATATCGGCCAGCTCGACAACACACTCGTCATCTACATCAACGGCGACAACGGCACGAGCGCTGAAGGCGGGCCGCTGGGCACGCCGAACGAGGTCGCGTTCTTCAACGGCATCAACACGCTGCCCCCCGAACAGCAGTTGAAGTTCTACGACGCATGGGGCACTGATCAGACCTACCCGCACATGTCGGCCGGCTGGGCTTGGGCCTTCGACACGCCGTTCTCCTGGTTCAAGCAGAACGCCTCACAGCTGGGCGGCGTCAACCAGAACATGGTGGTGTCGTGGCCAGCGCGCATCAAGGACAAGGGCGGCCTGCGCGAGCAGTTCGTGCATGTGATCGACGTAGTGCCGACGATCCTCGAAGCCACCGGCATCAGCGCGCCCGAGATGGTCGACGGGATCAAGCAGAAGCCGATCGAAGGCACGAGCTTCGCCTATACGTTCGACGCGAACAACGCCAAGGCGCCGTCGCGGCATCGGACGCAGTATTTCGAGATGATGGGCCAGTGGGCGCTCTATCACGACGGCTGGTTCCTCAGTACCAAGGTGAACCGCGCGCCGTGGGAAGCCTTCGGACCGGCCAACCCCGATCCGCTGAATAACCAGGTGCTCGAACTCTTCAACCTGAACCAGGACTTCAGCCAGAGCGAGAACGTCGCAGCGAAGAATCCGGACAAGGTCAAGGAACTGAAGAAGATGTTCGTCGCAGAAGCAAAAAGGTATCAGTTGTTCCCTATGGACGCTTCGCGGCTGCCCGCCTCGTCGCGCCGCGTCCTAACATCACCGCCGGGCGAACGGAGTTCGTCTACAAGCGACCGATGGTCGGGCTTCCGCAAGGCGATTCGCCGCTCCTGCTCAACTCCTCCTACACGATCACCGCCGAGATCGAGGTGCCTGAGGGCGGCGCTGAGGGCATGATCCTCACCTCTGGCGGACGCTTCGGCGGCTATGGCTTCTATCTGCTGCAGGGCAAGCCGGTATTCCTTTGGAATATGTTCGACCTCGCCCGGATCAAATGGCAGGGACCGGACGCCCTGTCGCCCGGCCGGCATACCGTCGAATTCGACTTCAAGTATGACGGGCTCGGCGTCGGCACGCTCGCCTTCAACGACTTCAGCGGTGTCGGCCGCCCCGGCACCGGCACCCTGAAGGTGGACGGCAAGGTGGTCGACACGAAACCCATGGAGCGCACGGTGCCGACGACCCTGCAATGGGACGAGAGCTTCGACATCGGCTCCGACTTGCTGACCGGCGTGAACGACGCCGATTACAAGCCGCCGTTGCCGCTCACCGCCAAGCTCGAAAAGCTGACAGTCAAGGTCGACCGGCCGCAACTTTCGGCATCAGACCGAGCGCGGCTGCAGGAGGCTATGGAGAGAGCGGCAGACAGGCGATAGGACCTAGCCTCGGTATTGCTGAGAGCGATGAGTATGGCGAGACCAGTGCGTGCACCACAGTTCGCCCGGCACCACCCGTACTACCCGATACTTGGCCATTTTAGCCATCATACCACCATACGACGGCGGGATGTAGATCTCGCGATCGCCGATCAAACGATAAGCCTTGAACTTTTTGTTTGATATACATCGCGCAGCGTCAATCCTCGAACCTGCAGCAAAACGGAAGCGGTTGCCTGGCTCCAGCAATACTCTTGGATCATTTGGACTCACGTGCCCATGTTGCGGCCTTCGGAGTTGTTCGTGATCATCGACGCGAAAGCGAAGGTCAGGGGCAAATTTTAAGTTAACGCGGTGCGCAATCTCGCCGCGCAGGAATTTCTTGTTGCGATCGAGCGCCGCGATCACTGCGTCGGTGTCGCGGCCGCCGAGCGGCATGACGTAAATCGTCGCGAGTTTCAGGTCGGGCGACATCTTCACCTCGGGAAGGCGATACGCAACAAAGTGAATTCCAAGAAGTCGCGAAGATAGTTGCGTTCTTGCCGCTCACCCCTTTCGAACGCATAATTTCTTGCTAATCGCTCACCCGAATAAGAAGTGGCTTCGACCGCTGGTTTGATCTTGGCTAATAGCCCCGTCAAGTTGCCAAGCTCCGCGTTGTCTATCGCAATGACGAATGGGTCCGCATGCTTCAACATCCTGTCTTGTCAGCAAGCCCACAAATCGTCCGCTGAGCGACCCCCGATCCATAGGTGAATGGAGTCTGACGTAATTGTTCGGCGCGGCAGAATTGGATTGAGTGTGCCCGCACTTACGATCAGCCCCTCCTGATACATCTTACACGCAAACCTTCTCGCTTCGTCTTCAGTGAGAAACGTCCTGCTCTGTCGCGGCACGTGTCTTGCGGTTGATCTCAACTTCGACTTCCGCGTTTCAACCGATACGTACCATGTCTTGCTAGGTTTAAATGTCATCGAAGAAGTCACCCGTAAGCCATTCAGGCCAAAAAGCCGCCTAACGTTCGGCACGGAGCTGCAGTAATACTTGGGTTAAGCTTGCAAGTCAGCATTCCGACTTGCGTCCATGTCTTAGGTGCCTGTGCCGCCGCCGACTGGGCGCCAGCTAAGAGAGCCGCTGTGAGCAGCAAGGATCGAAACATTTCTGTTCTCCGTTGAGTCGCGCGGGAAATTCGTGGGGCTGAGCCGCACGCATTTCTAATCGAAGGCAAAAATCCGCTTCCAGTCCTTCTTCATATCGACCACGGTCCACCTGTTCACGGCCGCTGCATCCAGCGCCACGTCGAGCTTGCCAAAATGCGAATGCCGGTCGTATGCATATTCGCGCTCCGCATCGGTGTGGTGGACGATCAGGCCGAACCGAGGACCACTCGCGCCGAGCGTGGTCCATTGCAGCATTTCGAGATCGCCGTCGGAGTTGCCGAATGCCGCGATGGGACGCCGGCCGATATGCTCGTTGATGCCGATCGGCTTTCCCGTCTTGTCGTCGACAAAGTTGACGTCGGGAAGCCGGAAGAGCGTCGGCGCGCCATCTTTCATCTCAAATCGAGTCTTGATCGACGATCCGACGACCTGCTCTGGCGGAATTCCATAAATCCGCTCGGTCCATGGCCGCATGAACTCGATGCCGCCGCCCGACACGATGAATGTCTTGAAGCCGTTGGCGCGTAGATGGGACAGTAGTTCCAGCATCGGCTGATAGACCAGCTCGGTATAGGGCCGTTTGAAGCGGTGATCCCGCGCGGTAGCTAGCCAATCTGAGGTAATCTTCTCGAATTCGGCCGTAGTCATGCCGGCATGAGTCACGGCGATGATTTCCACCAGCCCTTTTTCCCCGGAAGCCGCCAGCGCTTTCATATCGCCATCCAGCACCGCAGCGAATGGCTGCTTGGTCCTCCATTCCGGGTGCATCGGCGCCATGACCTTCACTCGATCGAGCGCAAAAGCCAATTGGATATACATCGGCTGCTCGACCCAGAGCGTGCCATCATTGTCGAAGGTGGCGATTCGTTGATCGACCGGTACGAAGTCCGGCCCGCCTTGTCTTGTGACGCGCGCGACAAAGTCGAGGATCGAAGCTTTGGTGCTCCCCTCGTTCCAGGATGGCAGCGGATCGGTTGCCTGTGCGATCACGGAGGTAGAGTGGAGCGAGGCAGAGAGCAGCGGGAGCATCGCCAGAGACGAAAGGAGGACGCGTCGATCAAGAACCGGAAAGCGTACAATCTGTTTCATCATCGTTCCTCGGAGGTTCGTGCCGGTACGACTTGCTCTGCACGCGGGGCCCAGAGCGTCCTCATTAACAGGGTGGATAGGGATAATATCCGCACGCGCCGCCATAATAGGGATAGGTGCTGGCTGCCGCCGCACCCAGCGCGGCCCCACCCACCGCCGCGGCACCGACCGCGGCTGCACCGTAGCCTCCGCGATACCAAGCGCCGCGAGCGACGTAAGGACGCCGCCAGACGCCCGCTGCCCCGACGCCGCCGACCCGCGCGTAGCCGCCGTGGAAGCCGCCCATCCCGCCCGCGTGGAAGCCACCGGCATGGAAACCGCCGAAACCGAACCGGTCGATAAAGATTGCAGCGGGCCCGTCGCCGCCCGCTAGGTCCCCTTCCAGGACGTCGACATCAAAACTCAGTCGGTCGCCCTCGAGCTTCGCCGTCTTCAACACGACGACAGCATCTCGGATTTTAGACCCATCGGTGCTGAACACCGAGACAGTGGCGTTCGGGGGGGTCTTGGTAAAGCTTTCGTCACTGGAATTGCTAGGTGACCACTCCTCTAGCAGGTCCGTCGTTAGCGAATGCCCCGCCGCCCGCACGGGGCGGTCTGCGAAAACGATCGAGTTCGGCGCCACACCTGTGAGTGTCAGTTTCCCTGCCTGGAGGCCGGCGCCGCGAGCATTCATGACGATCAGAGACGGCACAATCTCCGGCTTGGCTTGGCCGATCGTCTTCTGCAGCGGCTCATGCTTTGGCGATGGCGCGGTCTGGGCCAGCGCGGTAGCGGTTCCGCAGAGCATGAGGGCAATGACCATAGAGGACGTTCGACTCTTTGTGATCATGATAGACTCCCTGAATCTTTCGCTAATGACTTTCAATCAGCCCCACCGATTCAGTTGCCGGACGGCGGATTTCTGAGCTTTTCCATCGCCTGTTCGACCGAGAACGATCCCGGTCTCTGCCTCGGTGGAAACTGCTGGAAGCTCGTGAGATGCTGTCCGACGACGGCCTGAGCCGGTATGAGCAGAAAAGCATGCTCGATGAACCATCTGACGTAATCGCCAGATTCATGCTGCGCTCGCTCGAACGGGTCGGACCTGAGGTTGAAAAGCGAAGGCAGTCGCAGCTCGATCATCGGCTTGCCCCAAACGTCGAACCCATGAGCCTTTTGCTCGAGAAAAACGGCCTTCCATTGATCGTAGCGAAGGCCAGCTAAGTTGCCATCATCCGTCCAGTAGAAAAATTCGCGGCGCTTAGTAGGCCCTTTACCGCTGAGCAGTTCTCGCTGATCATAGCCGTCAAGATGGACCTTGAAGGCCTTTCCTGCGGCATCGTAGCCAGATAAAAGTTTTTTCTTGATGTCGGGCTCGCCGGCTGCCGCGACCAGCGTTGTTGCCCAATCTTCGGCCGAAAACACGTCGTTGATCTCAGTACGAGGCGGCACTAGCCCGGGCCAGCGCACCATCGCCGGCACTCGGTAGCCGCCTTCCCAATTCGTGTTCTTCTCACCCTTGAATGGCGTAGTGCCACCATCTGGCCAGGAGAATGTCTCCGCGCCGTTATCGGTCGTGTAAATCACGATAGTATTGTTGGCGATGCCCAGGTCGTCGAGCTTCTTCAGGACCTGCCCGACCTGGCCATCGTGCTCCACCATGCCGTCGGGATAAATCCCAAGGCCGGTCTTTCCTTGAGACTCCGGTTTGAGGCGGGTCCAGATATGCATACGGCTCGGGTTAAACCACACAAAGAACGGCTTCTTGTCTCGATTTGCACGCTCGATGAAGTCGTTCGTGGCGCCAAGGAATTCCTCGTCGATCGTCTCCATGCGCTTCTTGGTGAGCGGTCCGGTATCCTCGCATTTCTGCTTGCCCCAGATCCCGAAGCGGGGATCATCACCCGGCGTGTCGGTCGGGACGGCGATGCATTTCATGACGCCGCGAGGTCCAAACTGCGCTCTGAACGCCGGGTTCTTTGGATAGTCCGGATGCTCGGGTTCGTCCTCGGCATTCAGGTGATAGAGGTTACCGAAGAACTCATCGAAACCATGCACCGTCGGCAGGAATTCGTTGCGATCGCCCAGATGGTTCTTACCGAATTGTCCGGTCGCATAGCCTTGCGGTTTGAGCAGTTCGGCTATGGTCGGATCTTTGGCGGACAAACCTTCCTTCGCCGCAGGCAGACCAACTTTTAGCAACCCAGTCCGCAACGGACTTTGTCCAGTAATGAAAGCCGAGCGCCCGGCGGTGCAAGATTGCTGGCCGTAATAGTCGGTGAAGATCGCGCCTTCGTTGGCAATGCGGTCGATGTTGGGCGTGCGGTACCCCATCATGCCCCGATTGTAGGAGCTGATGTTCCAATAGCCGATGTCATCAGCCATGATGACGAGGATGTTAGGCTTTTGCTGTTGCGCGGATAGCGGTGAGACAAGTCCCGTTGCCGCCGCAACCGATGCGAGGAGACCGAAGCAAGTGCGTCGAAAAGTGTTCATGGCTGTTTCCCCGTATCCCGCTTTCTCGCAGGCAGATGAAATTAAAGGCATGGTGATCGGCGGACGTCGAAAATGACGCCCGCCGATTCGGTCTTGTCCGGTTAATCGCGGCCCGCCTTCATGTTCTTAACTTGCTGCATGACCTGTTCCAGGTTGTAGCTGGCCGGGTCCTGCAGCGCCGGAAACTTGATGAATGACTCTAGATGCATCAGCCATAGCTGCTGGCCGATGGGCAGCATGTTCCAGTCATAGACGTACGCGGTAGAGGGAGAAGCGATCGCCCCGCCCATACCAAAGAGCGTCTTCTGCTGCGAGCCAACGGAGGTCTCGAAGGGATCGCGCTTGATGTTGACGACCTGGGTCCAGGAGTAGGGCTGCACTCCGGAAACGAAGCCCGCCGGGTTGTCGGACACCATCGCGAAGTACATCTTCCAGTTCTTGTAGCGAACGGCCGACGGCGTCGTGCCGGACCAATACAGGAAGTGGTCACGCGCCGACTTCTCCGACTTACCGGTCAGATAGTCGATCTGGTTGACGCCATCGAGCGTGGTCTTGACAAGCCCGGGATAGCCAGCCTCGACACGTTGCTTCAAGGCGTCGCCCTTTGGCCCGCCGGCGATCTCGACGAGCGTCGGGACCCAATCGAGGGACGCGAACATTTCGTTCTTGACCGTGCCGGGTTTGATGACACCCGGCCAGCGGATCACCATCGGAGCGCGCATGCCGCCCTCCCAGGTACTGAGCTTGCCGCCCTTGAACGGCGTGACGCCACCGTCCGGGAATGTGATGGTCTCAGCGCCGTTGTCGGTGGTGAAGACGACGATCGTGTTGTTGAGCTGGCCCATGTCTTCCAACTTTTTGAGCACCACACCGATGTTGTCGTCCATCTGCTTCATGCCGGCTTCGTTGGCGCCCCAGTCCTTGCCGCCGGGCTCGCCGATCATAGCTGCGTACTTGTCACTCAACACGGTCGTGACGTGCATGCGTGCCGGGTTGTACCAGGCAAAGAACGGCTTGTTTGTCTTCTTCGGATCATTGCGGTCGAGGAAGTCAACGACCTTTGCCGAGATTTCCTCGTCTATCGTCTTCGATCGATCCAAGGTCAGCGGCCCCTCGTCCTTGCACGTTTGTTTGGCGCCAGAGCCGTCGGCCGAGGTACACGCCAGCATCGGGCGCGGTGGCGTAAGGCAGACCGTGGTCTTAGGATCTACGGCGCCGGGAACCTCGGCCAGCCCGGGGATCGGCGTGTTCTTGCAAGGCGGCGCCAGTGTCTGCTGGCTCGGGGTCTTGTTGATGTCCGGGAAGCTTACCCCTTGCATCGCGTCGAGGTGATAGAGGTAGCCCCAGAACTCCTGGAAGCCGTGCGCGGTGGGGAGCGAGTCGACGTGGTCGCCCAAATGGTTCTTGCCGAACTCGCCGGTATTGTAACCGAGGTCGAGCAGGAATTTGGCGAGTGTCGGCGTCCCGGACCGGATGTAGGATGGGCTACCGGGAAGTTCCGGCAGGACCATGCCGACACGGACCGGCTGCATGCCGGTAATGAAGGCCGTGCGCCCGGCAGTGCAACTCTGCTCGGCGTAATAGTGCATGAACTTGGCACCTTCATTGCCGATGCGGTCGATGTTGGGGGTCTCTCCGACCATCAGCCCTTGATGGTAGATGCTTGGCTGCATCCAACCGATGTCATCGCCCATGATGAAGAGGATGTTGGGTTTCGCCGGCGTTTGCGCCACGGCCGGCGTGCCAAGCGGTACGGACGCCGGAATCAGCATCGATGCGCACAACAAGGCGGCGCACGACCGTTTGAGCCAACCCAGCGGCCTGCTTGGCGGCGCGGGGGAAGGTTTGTCGGCGAATGTCGAATCAAACATGGATTTGCTCTCCTTTTTATGATGCATCGGATGCTCTTCGCTTGATGCATCGAAAGCCAAGATGACTGGTGGATGTATCTACCGGCTCGGCATGACGGGCTGCCGGCCGGTAACGCCGGCAGTAGTTCGGCGCACATAAATGCGAGCCGCCTTTGATGACCTTTCGGGGAATCTTCACATTGGTCGTTCGGGGGTCGTAGCTGTCGGCCTCACGGCCGCCGCGTGGATTCTGCGGAATGCAGCAAGCCTTGGCCGCATCCGCCTGGTGCTTTGGCGAGTACCAGTCGGCCGTCCATTCCCAGACGTTGCCGATCATGTCGTGGAGGCCGTACCCATTTGGCGGGAATGCGTTGACCGGTGACGTGCGCTCGAAGCCATCGGCATTGACATTTCGCCGAGGGAATTCACCCTGCCAAGTATTGGCCATGTGACGCCCGGCTGGCGTCAGTTCATCGCCCCATGCGAACTCGGCCGCGTCGAGCCCCCCGCGTGCCGCAAATTCCCATTCCGCCTCGGTGGGCAAATCCTTGCCCGCCCAACTCGCATAGGCGAGCACATCATTGAAGGCCACATGGACGACGGGATGATCGTCCAGTCCACGGATGTTACTTCCAGGCCCATAGGGATGCCGCCAGTTGGCGCCTTTGGCGAACGTCCACCACTGACTGAAGTCTCGGAGACTTACCGGATGCGCGGGAGGGGAGAACATCAGCGAGCCCGCATAGATCATATGCGGAAGCGCTCCCGGATAATCCTTCGGATCAGGCGTGATCTCGGCAACGGTTACATGCTTGGTTGCCATCACAAATTCCTTGAATTGCCGGTTTGTTACCGGGTGGCGATCAATCCAGAAACCGTCCACAGTGACGCGATGCGCCGGCGCTTCTTCCGGGTAGTGCTTGTCAGAGCCCATGCGGAAAGTACCGCCGGGTATCCAGTTCATTGCCCCTTTTTCAAAAGAAGCCTGGCTATCGGAATTGTTGGTCTTAGCTTCAGTTTCAGTGAAAAGCGCCGTCATGCGAGCGTTGCCTCTCGAAGAACAGAGATAGCGTCCAAGCTAGGGCTAGAAGTCTGCCCAGGGATATTGCCCTCTGGTCCTATATCGAGCCCCATGCGCTATCCGTTAGCGTTGCAGGAATGTAGTGGATTTGATGATCCACACGCAGGTGGCGTGGCAAGGCGGAGCTTTAAGAAGCTGGGAAACGAATCCCGTTGGCCCAAGGTCGACACGACGGACTCACGGCAGAGGGCAAGGATTTCTCGTGGCGGAAACATCCCCATGGATTGCCATCGTTGATGATGATCCCGCCGTGCTCCGAGCCTTGAGCCGGTTACTGCGTTCGCGCGCCTTTCGCGTCACGACTTATGGTTCAGGACAAGAATTTCTCGCGGCGTTGCCAAATGGTCTACCCGAATGCCTAATCGTCGATTTTCAGATGCCGGATATGAACGGAATGGAGCTTCAGCAGCATCTCATCGGCAACGGCATAATTATTCCTACGATTCTCATCACTGCACACCCCGACGCTTCGGTGCTCTCACAACCCGTCCAAGATACGTTCGTAGCCAAGCTGCGGAAGCCATTGCATGACGAAGCCTTGTTCTCGGCGATCAACAGTGCGATCGGCAGCCAGGGCGATGTTGGTTAGGAGCGAGAGAATTTGTGCGCCGGTGCAGCAGAAGCTAGATAAGAGAAAGGACAAGTGATGCCTATTTCGTTTTCTATGGTGGTCGTTGGAAGTCTCGTTGTCGCAGCGGCCGATCGGGTACCTGTATTCGACGTTTCTCGAAGCTGCAAACTTGATGTGGCGGCAACGACCGGCCTTTCGGTGGAGCAATCCCTCAAGAACTGCGTGAACGATGAAAACAGGGCCAAGCAACAATTGGTGAGCCAATGGTCCAAGTTCTCAGCCTCGAGCCGGTCGCAATGCCTTCCGCTGGAAAGTATCGGCGGAACACCAAGCTACGTGAGCCTTTTGACGTGCTTGCAGATGAATTTATGGTCCCGTTGACGGACGATAGTGCCGCCAGCGACATCACTGACCGACCTTTGGTACAACCATGTTCCTTTCGAGGAGTGCGCGATGTTAAAGGTGATTGCCATTGCAATAGCTACACTTGCCGCAACAGGTTCTTGCGTTCAGGCGCAAACCGACCTCACGGCCTACGCGGGCGCTAACGAATATAAGACGTGCAAGGGTTGACGTGCGCAGCACTTGCGCGGACCTGGCAGGAAGATGCTGATCGGCTCACGACTTGGTACCGCGGTTGGTACAATGGCCTCGCCGAGAAGCACTACTTCAACAAGCGAGAGATGTGATGCGCAAGCAAAAGAAGCATCAGGCCGTTTTCAAATAAAGCAGCAAAAGGGTTCGCGCTTGCCAATATCTATCGTTCGACTTGCGACCGAGAATCCCGGTTATGGAGCTCCAGAGCGCATCGTCTCGGCCGGCAGCGATATCTCTGCCAAGGCACCACCAAAGTCATCGTTCCGGATATCGATGCTGCCCCCGTGTCTTTCAATGATCGTCGAACAAATGGATAGGCCGAGGCCAAGGCCGTGATCCTTAGTCGTGTAAAACGGTGCAAAAACGCGATTTTTATCCGTTGCTTTAATTCCCGGTCCGTTGTCCTTCAGACTGATCTCAGTCGTTCCCATTTTCGTCGCCCGAGTGCGGATCTCGATTCGTCGCCGTCCATCCGGCGTTAAGGCCATGGCGTCAATCGCATTCAAAATGAGGTTTAGTAGAACCTGCTGCAATTGCACAGGATCGCCCAGTACGGCCGGCAGGTTATTTGTCAACTCGGTCTCGACGGCCACTCGGCGGTCGATCAGTTGGTGACGCAGCAAGGTGGTTGTCGAATCGACGAGCTGGTTAAGATCAACCGACTCAAACTTGCTCTCACCCTTTTTGAGGAGGCCACGCAGCCGCTGAATGACCTCACTCGCGCGGCTATCCTCGTGCACTATATCCTGAAGCGCATCATGAATCTCGGTGAAGTTTGGTGATTCCGGCTTCAGTAAATAGAGAGCAGCCTGTGCATTCGAAAGAATTGCCGTTAGTGGCTGATTGACTTCATGCGCAATAGCACCCGAGAGCTCTCCTAACGCAGTAACACGCATCAAGTGCGCGACTTCCTGTCGTTGCAACTCAAGATCGGCCTCAGATTTTTTCTGGTCCGTTACGTCAGCGAACATACCGCTGACTTGGTCTGATTCACCGTGCCTATCCTTATCTGAACCCGGGCGAATGCGCACCCAGCGCACTTCATTTCGTGGGTAAATTACACGTATGTCAGCTACGGGAGATCGGCTGGTTGTCAGATTGCCTTGAAGTGCAGTCTCGGCAATGGCGCGGTCGTCGGGATGGACGGTCGCGAGGAACGTCTCACGCGTTAACGGAGTGTCTGCCGAAAGTCCGAATATCGCTCGGCAGTGTTCGGTAGCCCACAGCTGTCCCGTCTCCCTGTCGATATGCCATAGACCAATACTTGCGGATGCTGCTGCAAAGGTCATGCGATCTTCGCTTTCCTTGAGCAAATTTTCGGCTTGTCGGCGGCGGCGGCGTTGAGACAATAAGCCCGCAACAATCAGAGACTGAACAATGACAACGGCCGTAGTCGCAGAAATAAGGTAACTGTGTTCCTCCCAAAGGCTGGGTTCGTAGAACATGACGGCGCTGCCGGAGGGCAGGTTGTCCCGCTGAAGCTCCCATCGCTCTATAGCTCTGGCATCAACACGGAAAGCCGGCCTCAGATTATCGCGTGGGACCAGCTGTCTGACGTCTGCGCCCGCAATGATTTCGAGAACGAGATCCGCGGTAGTCGCCCCGATAGACTGATAGGTTTCGAAGAATCCCCCTACCACGCCGGTGCCTAGATAGGTGTCGAAGAAGCCGTAGACCGGAGCGGCCGAGGCCTTTGCAACTGCCGCAGCCACATCTCTAGGTATAAAGGCGTTGTTTTCGGTGTCGGTGAAGAACGTAAGAAGCAGGACGATTGTATCGCGCGGCAATTTGGAAACATCTTCCAGCAGTTTGTTGTATGTGCGGTCAAACCAATATTCCGCTTCCAATTTCGAACTTTTGTGAGCCTCGACTGCTCTTCGTCCATTCTGCTGCCAGCGGCGGTCGACGCTGCTGGTCCCAGCAATCACTACCAAGCGTCGTGCGTCCGATTGGAGTCGTTCAGCTAGCTCGATCGTCCGTTCAGGCTTATAATCGTTGATTACCGCGGTAATATCGGCAGGAACCTTCATTGCATCGAAAGTTGCCGATGTAACGTCGGACCACACAACGGGAACCCCCGGCGCAATCAACTCACGGTATTTGAGCAGAAACGGCATCGCGGGAATGCCTATGACTACGACCGCGTCAAAACGCACATTCGCGTATTTCTCGCGCAGAAAATTAGCAGTCCTCAACGCGTGTTCGTCGTCTGGTCGTCTTGCCAGATCGAGAAAGTCGGCTTCGATTTCGAACGGCTGAGACGATCGTCCAAGCTCATTGCGGAGGGAATCCGAAATGGCTGCGTTCGCCGGAAAAGTGTAGTTGTAAGAGTGGAGAATAAGCACGCGCCGGGGCAATCCGGCCGCGCGGGCCTCATTACCCACGAAGACAATCAATAGTAATATGACGAATGAAAAAAGCGACTGCTTGATTCTTGGCCCGCCAACAACTTGATCGCAAGCTCGCACGAGATCCGATCCAGTCCAAATAACTTAGATGCCGACAAAATGAATTATAAAGTAAATCATGCAGTTGTAGGTTGTCTAGCCTACAAACTAAGCCTGTGGGCCTTGAGATATCTGTTCGTTAACTTGGTAATGACACGATACGCATATTTTGCGCAGCAGAATATTTGCGATGGTGACGGTGGCATGCTTGAATATCGCCGCAACTGCCTTCGTCCTTGTTCGGCTGACTGATAGAACATTACCGGCGCTTCTAACGGCATAAGCGTGCGCTCATCACGAAATCGTGCGCGCCGCTCAAAAACACAATTTGATCAATTTTACGGCATGGCTATCAAGTGCCGGGAGCACGTGAGTTTTTGCAAGAATCAATCTGCCCGCGTCTTAGCATTTTGTCGCGAGCAACGCTTTCAAACGCGGGCGCATGCTCATGACAGGGAATTTTACAGTCTATGTTGTCGATGACGATCCTGGCGTCCTTAAAGCTATGTGCCGCCTACTCCGCGCCAGGGGTTATCAAGCAAATCCGTATGCCTCACCGCGGCTGTTTCTTGAAGAGCACGATGCGACCGTGCCTGGCTGTGCACTGTTGGACGTGTCCATGCCAGACCTTGATGGCTTGGAACTTCAGCGTGCGCTGACAATCACCTCTGGCTTTCATCGCCCCATAGTTTTCGTCACTGGCACAGGAGACGTTCCAACGACCGTGCGTGCTATGAAAGCGGGAGCAATTGACTTTCTGACCAAGCCAGTCAAGGACGAACATTTGTTCGATGCGATATCCCGCGCTCAGGAAAAAGACGCGCAGTTGCGTAAGGCTCATTCCGAATTGGAGTCGATTCGCGGAAAGGTCGCGACCTTGACCCCGCGAGAGCGAGAAGTTTTTGCGCTGGTCGTTACGGGACGCATGAACAAACAGATTGCGGGCGATCTAGGCACAGCCGAAAAAACTATAAAGGTTCATCGCAGCCGAGTGATGGAAAAATTGGGGACCCGCACTCTTGCGGACCTCGTTCGGATGGCGGAGAAGATGTAACGTGAGTGCGAAGTGCAAAAGGTGCGTTGGAGCTAGCAACACCCTGTGAGACGGCCGTTGAGATAGTTGCGCTGAGCCTCGCGCCCCGCAATGACGGTTGGACTAACGCCGCACGCTCTGTCTTTTGTGTCAAACCTCGCCTCCTGTCCATCAATCCGCCAGCCTAGTTGCAAACCCAGCTGATGTGGCCTGCTTCCCATAATATTCCTGAACATCTGGACTGAGGTGCCCATGTTGCGGGCGACTTCAAAGACCCCGATCCCGCTCCGTAACGCATTCACAGCATAAAAGTGCCGCAGGCTATAGACCGAGTATTTTTCGCCGAAACTGTTTCGTTCAATCTCCGCAGAGCGGAGTGCCGAGTTCAGCTGATCAATAAGTGATGTTATCGCTGAACCGTCCGGCATGACGAATAACAGACTGCCGGGCTCCTCGGCACGACGGACTGCCAAATATTTGTCTAATCGCTTGGCTGCTACCGACCTCACGATCGCATCTCGTTCCCCGGTCTTTCCTCTCACAACCAGCCGATAATTATGGCGCTGCTTGTCGTCTCTAAACGGGTGGACGTCAGTCACCCTCAGCTTGTTGGCCTCGCCGGTGCGGATGCCAGAATTGGCAAGCACCAACACATAAACCCGCAGTAGCTCTCGGCTTGCCCGAGTTCGTTTATCCCGTGCGGTTTTAATCCGCTTGCACAGCGTCCGCCAAAGCAACCGATACTCCCAGCGCTCAAACGCAGGACGTACTCGTTTCTTCTTCGGAGTGAAGGTTACGGTTATTGGCGGCTGCTTGCCCCGTAGCCCCTGTTCAGCAGCCCATTTGACAATGGCTTTGCCAAGCATCATGTCCCACTGAAGTGTCTTGTCGGTCGGATGCCGCTTGGCGTTCTTCGGCATCTTGTCAAAGCGGGCGTAATAATCCCGGCGCCACGGAATGAACTTCCGCATTACCTTGTCATCGATTGCCTCGACGGCCAGCTCTCCAGCATACTTCCGCCAGAACTTCGAGACCCTTCTTATCTGCCTCAACATCCCCGCTGATGTTCGACTGTGCCGATGATCCCGCTCACGGTAAGCGATGTAGGCATCGACAACGGCGACGAATAATTTGGCGGAAGGCCTTGCTCAAGCCGCTGTTCCAATTGGAACAGCAACCTTCGGCCAAGATCGACGGCGGTCTGCTCGTTGGAAGTCTTTAGCGATCGGGTGACGTATTTAGGTGACCCCGCCAAGCGCAGGCGTGCGTAGTAGATACCGGCCCGGCGAAAAACCGTGAGCTTGCCATCCTCAAGATAGCGAGCGCCTTCCATCCGTGGTGCTCCTGAAGATCAGCAAGCACGGCCAAATGGTTTGCTTTCATTGACAGGCAGGCGAGTTAGTCCCTAACCCGCTGATATCATTGGCCAAGCGTACCGCCCGTGGCAGTGCTTGTACTGCCACGGCAGGCCAACTGTTGATTCCTGATCTTTACGATCGAATTGGGAATCGAAGGCTGAACTGCGAGGTCGTCGGATGGTCGCTTTCATCGGGCCGGGTGAGGTAGAGGATGGGGCAGCCGTCAAACATAAACGCTGCTTACTCCATAAGATCCACGCCCCGACTGGTGATATTTGATCTCTTCTATCATCAGATAAGGCAAGTAGTTGCTGTTGCGTGCCTTTCTGGAAAAGCGACCAATCGATCGTCTCAGACTGGTGATAATTGTTGCGTCGGCTGCTCAAACCTCATCAGCTTAGCGGATGTCTCGAGATTATTTTTACTCGGTAAAAATTGGCCCGAAGCAAATGCTGGGACGGCGACGTAGTAGCGAGGATCAGTTTCACGGAGGCATCCTGCCATCATTCGGTCCGGTCCCCGAGCAGTGCCGGAAAACTGTGGTGCTCATGCTCGACGATCCACTGGCCCCGGATTTTCCGTAGACCAAGGGTGAGCCGGCCCTCCGGCTCGGGTGCGGTGGTGCAGCGAAGAAGAGAATGGACGAAGGCGACATCTCCCCCTGCAACAATGCGGGTCTCATGTAATTCAAAATACCGCGATCCTTCGGACTTGAAATATAGCTTCCAGGTATCGCAATAGGCGTCTATCCCCCGCGCCTGTAACGGTTCAGGAACATCGAACATTACGATGTCCTTGCTACGATGCCGCAGAACGGCGTCCAGATCGTGCGCGCGCACCGCGCTTGCCCATTCGTCCAGCAATCTGCGTATGATAACCTGATCGACTGACATGACTGCCTTCATCGTAGTTCACCATCACGCTTCTTGTCCATAATCGGCACGAACCCACCAAACACCATGCGCTTGCCGTCGACGAATTTCATGGCCTCGCCCCACTCTTTCATGCGCGAATCCTCGCGCATCTTCTTGTTGGCAGCATCTCGAACGTCTTTCGATGGATACTCGACCCATGAAAACACGACGCTCTCGCCATCCTCGGCCTTAACCGCACGAAAGAAATCGGTGGTCTTGCCATGCGGGACATCGTCGCTCCAGGATTCGACGTGGCGGATGGCGCCCCACTCCTTGAATAGAGGCCAGCTCTTTTCCGCGAGTTCGCGATAGGCCTCGCGCTTGTCGGTCGGGACAGCCAACAGAAATCCGTCGATGTAGCTCATCCTTTTTCTCCTCCGAGTGTTGCCAGTCGGGCCGGGTCGCACGGACGACACTCAAACTTTCTTAGGGCTTCAGATCGGTTGCCGCTTTGCCTGAGCCATCCATCTGTAACGGCACTGAATTATGGACGTGTATGACGTCCCACTTCGCTCCCACCTTGCGGAAGCACACGGTGGATCGGGTCCACAGGTCGACCTGTTCGCCATCGACCTTCTTGCCGGTCATGTGATTGAGACTTGCCGCAACGGCGAGCCTGCCGCTCACCGTGATGTTCTGGTCGGCGATATCGTACCCGATCGGCCCGTCCCAAGTATTGAACCATGCTTCCAGCGCTTTGCCGTCGAAGCCTACAGTTTTTAACGGTGGAGGAAGATCGAACGCGACAACATCGCTTGCGTAATGGGCGGCGACCGCATCGGCATCTTTGGCGGTGATTGCCTTGGCCCAAGCGCGCATTCCCTCGGCGATAGCCCTCTTATCTAAAGCGTTCACGAGTTTATCCAGTGAGCCATTCCAACCGTCACGATGTCCGTCCCGCTCCTCGTCGTTCGGCAGCTGCGAGTGGGTAAAGGTCAACTGGGTGCCGACCGAGATGGCGCGTAGTAACACGTCGATACGTGACACCGTCCGGTCATCGTGGTTCTGCCATTGCCAGGTCATGGCTAGCTTGCGAGGGCGCTCGACCTCCAGATACTCGCCGGCGGCCTCATGCTCACTGCCATCGAGCATTTGGAAGCGAAGCAGAAACTTACCCCCGACCCGGCCATCCGACTCTGCGATCAAGACCGGTCCCTCGTCAGGCCCAATCCACATCTTGAGGCCTTCGGGCTCAATGAGGGCGTCAAAAACGATCTCCGGACGCGCCGCGATTGTCCTAGTGATGGTGAGGCTGCTCATTTGTTCTTCCTTCGCGCAGTTCGTTCCTTTGCTTCCGCGTAGCGTGCGAGACTGTCGAGCCGTGGCGCCCAGAACCGCTCGTATCTTTTCAGCCATGCCAGCGCCGCCTTCATCGGCTCCGGTTCGATTGTGATTGTCACGACACGGCCGATCTTTGTCCTTCTGATGAGCCGAGCATCCTCCAGCACGCCCAGATGCTTTAGGACGGCAGGCAGTTTGATGATCAACGGTTCGGCGATGTCGCTTACCGTGATCGGACCCTCGGCTTCGAGCCGCGCCAGAATTGACCTACGCGTTGCGTCCGTCAGGGCAGAAAATGTGCGGTCGAGATTGAGTGCGGAATAGTTCACCATGTAGTGAACTTATGATGCAGGAGCGTATTGTCAAGTGTGTGGTTAAGCTGGAACGCAAGCGACCGGAGGTCGTTCGAAGAATAACTGGAACCCATGGAGGCTTCGTGATCACAATCACCGCACTGAAGTGGGTTCCCCCTTTTGCTCAGGGCAGCGTCCGGGACCATCGCGTGCGTTGGATCTTGAACGAGGTCGGATGGCCTTATCAGGTCCGGTTGCTTGACACGCTGAGTCAGCAGGACCCCGCATACTTGCAGTTGCAACCGTTCGGACAGGTCCCCGTCATGGAGGAGGACGGACGGCCGCCGCTGTTTGAGACGGGCGCCATTTTGCTGGATGTCGCGACGCGGTCCGGCAAGCTGTTGCCTTCCGATGAGGATGAACGCGCGATGGCAACGTGCTGGCTCTTCGCCGCGCTAAACTCGATCGAGCCGCCGTTCATGAACTTGGCGCAGGTCGATTTCTTCATTGCGGACGAGCGGATGAAGGCGGATCGCAGGCCGGACGTCTTGAAGGCAGTCGAGGCAAAACTGACCCAACTAGAAGCGGCGCTCGGCTCGCGGCCGTACCTCGTAGGCGATCAATTCACGATCGCAGACATGATGATGTCATCGGTCCTGAAAATTCTGCACCACACCAATTTGCTCAGCGGATATCCGACGTTGTCGTCCTACCGCGACCGCTGCTTCGAACGGCCCGCTTATAAGAAGGCCATTGCGGATCAGTGCGCCGATATAGCCCGCCACCGGGACGTCGACATGAAGTACGAGTTAAAGAAGCCGAGTTGATCGGCTTCGGTGAACGCTTGCTCACCGATCCTGAGATCGGCGGATGTGCCGCGATCAAACAAGGCGTACAGCTCATCCTCATCAGTGCAAGAAGGATTTAAGCCAGAGCGGCTTGGCATTTTTACTCAGTAAAAAGTTCTAACACCTCTCAGCGGTGCGTTAGATGCGCTTCCAGCGCGGGCGCGATGCGGTAGTTCGGAGCTATCCGGATGCGGTCGAAGATACGAATAGGAAGAGCTCAATAGCAAAGTGAAGAGCGCTCTGTTGGCGCCGTAACTAGCTGCTGCCTTGCGCACGTCCGCGCCGGACATGACGACTTGCCCGTCTGCCGTACAGACCTGCCATCTCCAGCGACGGCCTCGCTTGTTCAACCGGATTTCGAAGGCAGCTAATGGAAGCGGTGGCATTTTAGTTCTCAGTTCGCAATTATTATTTGTCGTTGGATTTTGATTGAAGTTCAGACCCTTAGCCCAAAGTAGGTGGTCCGAAAGCTCGAACGTTACAAGAAAACAATTTGAACCTTAAAGTAATAGGGTATAACATTCTCAAAATTTAGACGCCGCCGGCGCAACCTGCATATTCAACCTAAGCTCGGCTTCGAAGTCTGCCTTCGCCCGCCTCTGTTCGGAAAACGTTTGCTATGCCGCAAAGGTCCAACAAAATCGCGCTGTTTATTGACGGCGCAAACTTACACGCTACTGCGAAAGTATTAGCCATCGACATCGACTACCGACGCCTCCTCGAAAAATTCGAAGGCCGCGGGACTTTGCTTCGGGCATTTTACTTCACGGCCATCGTCGAGGATCAGGAATATTCCTCCCTTCGTCCTTTGACCGATTGGCTCAGTTACAACGGCTATACTGTCGTGACCAAAGCCGTGAAAGAATTCATGGACGCTAGCGGTCGCCGTAAGGTCAAGGGCAACATGGACGTCGAGCTTGCCGTGGCGGCCATGGAGCTTGCCGATCAAGTGGACGAGATAGTGCTGTTTTCAGGAGATGGCTCCTTCCGAGCCGTTGTGGAGGCAGTCCAACGTCGTGGCGTTCGGGTGACGGTGATCTCAACGATATCGAGCCAGCCGCCCATGATCGCCGACGAATTGCGGCGCCAGGCCGATGTCTTTGTTGACCTTGAGGAGCTGTGGTCCGAGCTCAGCCGTGAAACTTCCGGACCTGCTACTCGAGCACGCTCGGCGTTGACGACTGCGCGCTCGAGTTTTGTCCGCTCAACAGGATCTGCTGATTGAGTGCCAAGGTTGCACATTGGCGTGGTATCAAGATCCAGTGGCCAGCCGATCATAATCATAAGCACCGGTTTATTGGAGAGAAAAGTTCCTGGCGTGTCCTTGGAAAAATCAGCATCCCCTCATCGTACGTGACCCGTCCCCTCTTTATCGTCTTGAACACGTAGTCGACCACGCGTTCATAGCCTTCTGTTACGGGGCGAACATCGATCTTGGAGATCGCCCCACCCAATCCATAAAGATGCGCATTAGCTTGGAAATGATCTTGATGCGGTTCGCGCAGTCGAGACCTATCGGGAATTAAGATCAATGCGTGAAAGTGGAGCCCGCCGTTACATCGAACTAACGGTGCAGATGACCGAACAAGTTTGTAGACGGGTAGATCCACTGCGCCAATCAAGATCGGAAGTTCATCTGGGGAAGCAGTCCGACGATGTACTCGGGTAATGAGGTTCGCGTAGAGGCGTTGGATTTCTTGTTTCATCCGACTGATGATCGTCGGTCGTGAGCCTGGAAGGTGTTGGAAGAGGATGGTTACCAGGTAGCATGACCAGCCTTGTTTGATCCTGTCAGTTACGAGTTGCGTGTATCCGGTTAGTGTTGGTTGGAATTGGTGTTTGCCACGGTGATAGCCGCGCAATCTGCCTCCATGAAGTAGCAGACGCGCTCAAGTGGCGATCCATCAAGATACGAAGGTCTGCCGAGAATTCATCAACTTGAGGCTCGATTTCGTGATGCTCACGAGACTACTCCGGATAGCTCTCACGGGCAGGAACCCCAAGTCCCGGGGCTGAGAAGGACCACGGAGGTCCAGAACCGTCCAAAAATAAATGTGGGGCCAAATGTGGTATGAAAAACTAAACAATACTAAAAACGCATCATTTTAAATATGTTGGAAGATGTTCGTGGCGGAGAGGGAGCATTCGTACCCCCGTTTCAGTCGAACGCTCAGCACCTCGTGGCTTTCATTGTGTGTTAGTTCGCCCTACATCTCAGCAGGTATAGCGACAACTTCTCGTTGGGCTAAATCATGAGCTCTCTGCTTACCATGCGCTTACTTTAGTCAAATGAAGGTAAGCACAGCCCGTGCATGGAACAGCTAAGTCATTGAAAATGATGGCGCGCCCGAAGAGATTCGAACTCCTGACCCCCAGATTCGTAGTCTGGTGCTCTATCCAGCTGAGCTACGGGCGCGTTTTTCGTCAGGCATCGGGCTGCAGGGCCCGATACGTCCGGTAAAGTTCGGACGGCCGCGAAAGAGCGCTTTAGCTACCCGCTCCGGCCCCGCTTGGCAAGGTCCGGAACGCGGGATCTGGCAATCCATTTGTGGCGAATGACCGGCGGGGCCTGACGGCAAAAGTCGCGTTCCCTGAGGCGCTTAAGCCCGCGCCCGCTCGTTGCGGACGGTCTGCAGTTCCACCGGGCGGTCGGGAATCGAGATCCGGAAGGTGGCGCCGATGGTGCCTTCGACCAGGTGGATGTCGCCGTCATGGGCGCGGACCAGCTCGGCGGCGATGGCTAGGCCCAGCCCGCTGCCGCCGGGGCGGCCGGAGGTCTGGAACGCCTCGAACAGGTGCTCGCGCGCTTTCGCCGGCACGCCGGGGCCGGTGTCGGATACCTCGATGATCGCCACCGTGCCCTCGCGTCGGCCGGTAATACGAATCTGCAGCGGAAAGCCCTCGCCCTTGGGGCGGCTTTCGAGCGCCTGCACCGCGTTGCGCACGAGATTGAGCAGCACGCGAAACAGCTGGTCCGGATCGGCGTCGATCGAAAGCCCGCGTTCGATCGCGCTGATCCAGGTGATCGAGGCCTCGGCGGCGAGGCCGGCGGATTCGCGTACCTCGGCGACCACGGGTTCGACCAGCATCATGCGGCGATCAGGGGCGGCCTCCTGCGCGCGGCCATAGGAGAGCGTCGACTGGCAGAAATCGATGGCGCGCTCGAGCGAGCGCATCAGTTTCGGCGCAAACCGCTGCACCCTCGGATCCGGCACGCTGGCAAGCTGATCCGACAGCAATTGCGACGACGCCAGCAGATTGCGCAGATCGTGGTTGATCTTCGACACCGCGAGCCCGAGCGCGGCGAGCCGGCTCTTTTGTGAGAGCATCGAGACCAGATCGCGCTGCATGTCGGACAATTCGCGCTCCGCCACGCCGATCTCGTCGCCGCGCTGGCTCGGCACGATGATGCGCGCCGCGCTTTCGGGGTTTTCGTGGAAGCCGACGAGGTTGGCGGTCAGCCGCCGCATCGGCCGCACGAACAAATAATGCAGCGCGAGGTAGACCAGTCCCGCGGTGAGCACTCCGATCAGGAGCGCGACCAGCAGCAGGTTGCGGGAAAACCGGTACATCGCCTGCCGCAGCGGCGCTTCATCGAACACGACCTCGATGAATTGAGCGCCGCCGGGCGCGGGACCCACGACACGAATGGACGGGTTGCCCCGCTCCACCATGGTCTCGAAGGATTGGACGATCGCGGACCAGACGGTGAGCGTCCGCATGTCGATGTCATGGTCGATCCTGGCCGGCGGATCCGCGCTGGCAAGCAGCCGGCGCTGCTGGCCCATCTTGATGGCAACCGCGCGGGCGCCCACGCTCTGCAGGATCTGCCTTGAAAGCGAATCCGGGACCATGCCAAGCGGCGCGGCATCGAGCACCAGCACCGCGGTATTGGCAGCCGCCAGACGATCATTCAGCCGGTTCATCCAGAAGTTCGCGATCGCGGGCACGTAGATCATCAGCCCGGCGATCATCACGAGCGGGATGGTGAGCAGCAGCAGCTTGCCGGACAGGCCGAGGCGCCGCGGGGCCAGAGCCCGCGGCGCGTCAGGACTAGGCTGGTCGGTTGCTGACACGGATATCTGCCCTGATGACCCAGTTTTCGGTGCCCGCCCGGCGGTGATCCGGCCCGACCCCACTTGCAGGTACGGTGATTCCAAGGATGCGTTTCGGCCCGTGACCGGTCAAATTACCGATCGCTAATGTCTGCCGGTTCCAACGGTCCGGAGCGTCGCCCGCCCGTTGGTAAAAACCCCGCGAAAACAGGTATATTCGCCCCAATTGCGTCGTTTCAAAGAACTGACGTTGCGACAACCCCTGACATTGACGAAAACAGGTCGCTCCCGTATAAGCCGCGCCAATTGTCCGCGATGGCCCGGCACTACCCCGGGGGCGGCTCATTTGGGGCCGTAAATGGCCCGTTTGGGCTGGCCCGCATCACCGGACGCACCTCAATTCAACAGGCAAATTGCCCGGTCAGCGGAGAACTACCCGTGAAGCGGACTTATCAACCCAGCAAACTGGTGCGCAAGCGCCGTCACGGCTTCCGCGCCCGTCTCGCCACGACCGGCGGCCGCAAGGTTCTCGCCGCGCGCCGTGCGCGCGGCCGCAAGCGTCTGAGCGCCTGAGCCGGATCCTTCCGGAGATTTTCACTATGGATCGGCTGAGGCAGCGGGCGGACTTTCTCGCCGTTGCCAATGGCGCGCGGGCCAACAGCCACGCCTTCGTCGTGCAGGGCCGCCGGCGCGACGACGATGGGCCGGTCCGGGTCGGGTTCACCGTTACCAAGAAGAACGGCAGCGCTACCGAGCGCAATCGCATCCGGCGCAGGCTTCGCGAACTGGTGAAGCGGCTGGACGTCATATCGATGCGACCGCACCATGATTATGTGCTAGTCGGCCGCAGGGCCGCGCTCACCCGCGATTTCGCGACCATGCTCGAAGATCTCCGTTCGGCGCTGCATCGGCTCGACCGGCAGGCGGGCAAACCCAAGACTTGAATGGCGAGACCCCAAAACGATGACCGATAATCGCAACACCATCCTCGCCGTCATTCTATCCGGCCTAGTGCTGATCGCCTGGCAATATTTCTACAACGTGCCGCAAATGGAGCGGCAGCGCGCACAGACCCAGACCCAGACCGAACTCGCCAAGTCATCGACACCGGCGACCCCGGGCTCGGCGACACCAGGCTCCACCGCCCCGCAACCCGGCGCAGCCCCATCACCCGCCACGCCGGGCCAGCCGGCCGCAGTCGCGCCCGTCGTCAGCCGCGATGCCGCTATCGCTGCCTCGTCCCGCATCAAGATCGAAACCCCGCGCGTCACCGGCAGCATTTCGCTGAAGGGCGCGCGGATCGACGACCTGTCGCTGGTGCAATATCGCGACACGGTCGATCCGAACTCGCCCGCCATCGTGCTGTTCTCGCCGTCGAACACGGCGCATCCCTATTATGCGGAGTTCGGCTGGGTGCCGGCGAGCGGCTCGACCGCGCGCATTCCCGACCAGAACACGGTATGGCAGCAGGAAGGCTCCGGCACGCTGTCGCCCGGCAACCCGGTGACGCTGAAATACGACAATGGCGAAGGCCTCACCTTCCGCCGCACCATTGCGATCGACGATCGCTTTCTCTTCACCATCAAGGACGATGTCACCAACGTAGGCTCCGCGCCGGTGACGCTGTACCCGTTTGCGCTGATCTCGCGCCACGGCAAGCCGGAGGTCTCGGGCTATTACATCCTGCATGAGGGCCTGATCGGCTATCTCGGCGAGCAGGGCTTGCAGGAATACGCCTACAGCAAGATCGACGATGTCAAGTCGGTCGCCTTCAACGTCACCAATGGCTGGCTCGGCATCACCGACAAGTACTGGGCCTCGGCGCTGCTGCCCGATACTACCGCGAAGCTGCAGGCGCGCTTCTCCTCCAACCTCGCCAACAACAAGCGCAGCTACCAGACCGACTACCTTCTCGACCCGCAGACGATCGCGATCGGCGGCACCGGCAGCGCGAATGCGCGGCTGTTCGCCGGCGCCAAGGAAGCCGGCGTCGTCGGCATCAACTTTCCGTTCGCGGGTCATGGCGGCTACAACAAGCAGCTCGAGCTCAACCGTTTCGACCTGTTGATCGACTGGGGCTGGTTCCACTTCATCACCAAGCCGATGTTCCTGGCGCTCGACTATTTCTATCACCTGGTGGGCAATTTCGGCGTCTCGATCCTGCTGGTGACGGTGCTGGTGAAGCTGCTGTTCTTCCCGCTCGCCAACAAGTCCTACGAGTCGATGGCGAAGATGAAATCGGTGCAGCCGCAGCTGGTTGCCCTGAAGGAGCGCTATCCGGACGATCGCCAGAAGCAGCAGCAGGAGATGATGGAGATCTACCGCAAGGAGAAGATCAATCCGATTGCGGGCTGTCTTCCCATTGCGCTGCAGATCCCGGTCTTCTTCTCGCTCTACAAGGTGCTGTTCATCACCATCGAAATGCGCCACGCGCCGTTCTACGGCTGGATCAAGGACCTTTCGGCGCACGACCCGACCAACCTGTTCAATCTCTTCGGCCTGCTGCCCTTCGATCCGACGCACATACCGGTGATCGGATTCTACCTCGCGCTCGGCGTCTGGCCGATCATCATGGGCATCACGATGTGGTTCCAGATGAAGCTGAACCCGACGCCGCCGGATCCGACCCAGAAGATGATCTTCGACTGGATGCCGCTGATCTTCACCTTCATGCTGGCGGGCTTCCCGGCGGGTCTGGTGATCTACTGGGCCTGGAACAACCTGCTCTCGGTGCTGCAGCAGAGCTACATCATGCACAAGAACGGCGTGAAGGTGGAACTGCTCGACAACATCAAGGCGACGTTCACCAAGAAGGCCGCCGAGAAGACGTAGCAGCTGTCGTCATTCCGGGATGGCGCGTTAGCACCAGACCCGGAATCTCGAGATTCTCAGGTGCGCAATTGCGCACCATAGTTCGATGCTTCGCATCGCCCCGAAATGACATCCCGGGAAACAAAGACCTTCGCATGACCACCGACATCGATGCGGAGCTGATCGAAGAGGGACGAAAACTCTTCGCCGGCGACTGGCAGTTCGTCTGGGCTTCGCCCTCGATCGAGACGCTGCCGCCGATGGCGGGCGTGGAGGTCGCGTTTGCCGGCCGATCCAACGTCGGCAAGTCGAGCCTCATCAATGCCCTCACCGGCCGCAACGCATTGGCGCGCACCTCGCATACACCGGGCCGCACCCAGGAGCTGATCTTCTTCGACGGCCCGGACAAGGCCGGACTCCGGCTGGTCGACATGCCCGGCTACGGCTACGCCTCGGCGCCGAAGACCCAGGTTGCGTCGTGGACCAAACTGATTCACCAGTTCCTGCAGGGCCGCGCCACGCTGGCGCGGGTCTATGTGCTGATCGACGCCCGCCACGGCATCAAGGATGTAGACCAGGACGTGCTGAAGACGCTGGATAAATCCGCCGTGAGTTATCAGGTGGTGCTGACCAAGGCGGACCAGGTGAAGAAGACAGAACTGGACAAGGTCATCGCCGAGACCACGGCCGCGCTCGCCAAACACCCGGCGGCGTTTCCGGAGGTGTTGGTGACATCCTCGCGCTCCGGCGCGGGCATGCCTGAACTGCGCGCCGCGATGGTGCGCCTGTTGCACGAGCGCGCCTGATGAGCCGTGCCTGCCGTATCCTGATCGTGCTCGCCGCCATCATGGGCGCCGACGGCGTCATCCTGGCGGCTGCCTCCGCGCACGGGGCCGATGCGTCGCGGCTGGCTTCGGCCTCCTCGATGCTGCTGTTTCATGCCACTGCGGTACTGGGTGCCGTCGCACTGGCGGAGCGCGGCGTGATCCACGCCCGTATCGCGATCGTGGCTGGCTTCGGCTTCGTGATTGCGGCAGCCCTGTTCGCCGGCGACCTGACGCTGCGGCAATATGCCGGCCACGGGCTGTTTCCGATGGCGGCGCCGGCCGGCGGGACGCTGCTGATTGCGAGCTGGCTGGCGCTTGCCGTGGCAGCCGCCTGGCCGAGAAAAGGGTGACCCTTCCCTTCTCCCCCAAGGGGAGAAGGAAGAAACCAACTTTGCGCCCTGCCCGCCAATCGGATAGAACCCGGCCCGGCATCCGGAATGGCGAGACCCGCTTCATGACAACGCAGAATATCAGTCCCCTCGATCAGGCCCGCATACTGTCCGAGGCGCTGCCGCATATGCAGCAGTATGACGAGGAAACCATCGTCATCAAATATGGCGGCCATGCCATGGGCGACGAGGAAACCGCCAAGGCCTTTGCCCGCGACATCGTGCTGCTGGAGCAGACCGCAATCAATCCGGTCGTGGTGCATGGCGGCGGGCCGCAGATCGCGACCATGCTCAAGCGGCTCGGCATCCAGTCGGAATTCGCCGCGGGCCTGCGCATCACCGATGCCGCCACCATCGAGATCGTCGAGATGGTGCTGGCCGGCTCCGTCAACAAGCAGCTGGTCGGCTATATCAACGAAGCCGGCGGCAAGGCCGTCGGTCTTTCCGGCAAGGACGGCAACATGGTGAAGGCGTCGAAGACGACGCGCACCATGGTCGATCCGGATTCGAACATCGAGAAGGCGATCGATCTCGGCTTCGTCGGCGATCCCGACAAGGTGGACCTGACGCTGTTGAACCAGCTGATCGGCTACGAGCTGATCCCGGTGCTGGCGCCGCTGGCGACCTCGCATGACGGCCAGACCCTCAACGTCAATGCCGACACCTTTGCCGGAGCGGTGGCCGGCGCGCTCAAGGCCAAGCGGCTGCTGCTGCTGACGGATGTTCCCGGCGTGCTCGACAAGTCGAAGAAGCTGATCCCGGAATTGTCGGTGAAAGATGCGCGCAAGCTGATCGCGGACGGCACGATTTCCGGCGGCATGATCCCGAAGGTCGAGACCTGCATCTATGCGCTCGAACAGGGCGTGCAGGGCGTCGTCATCATCGACGGCAAGATGCAGCACGCAGTGCTGCTCGAATTGTTCACCAACCAGGGCACCGGCACGCTGATCCACAAGTGACGAGCAACGCGGCGAGGCGAACAAAGGTCGTCATGGCCGGGCTTGTCCCGGCCATCCACGCCTTGCTTGCTCCCGGCGAGGAAAAAGACGTGGATGCCCGGGACAAGCCCGGGCATGACGTCGTTAGTGTTCGATCACAACAACGCAAACCCTTGACGCGCTTCCTGTTGCCACTGCCGGCAGCGCTCGTTTCATTCTTCATCTCCTCCCTGCCCGCGTTCGCCGACTTGAAGCTCTGCAACCGCATGAGCTACGTGGTCGAGGCCGCGATCGGCATCGACGAAAAGTCGGCCACCGCCACCCGAGGCTGGTTCCGGATCGATCCCGCTGCCTGCCGCGTGGTGCTGCAGGGCGCGCTGACCGCCGACCGTATCCTGCTGAACGCGCGCGCGCTCGGCGTCTATGGCGCTTCGCCGATCCCGCAGAATGGCAGCGACACGCTGTGCATCGCGCCGGACAATTTTGTCATTGCCGCCGCCCGCCAGTGCCGCGGCAACCAGACGCCAGCGCCGTTCACGCAGATCACGCCGACCAAAACCGACGACGGCCATCTGGTTGCCTATCTCGCGGAGGACTCCGAATATGACGACGAGCAGGCGCGGCTGGCCGGCATCCAGCGCCTGTTGGTGATCGCGGGCTACGATGCCGCGCCGATCGACGGCGTCGACGGGCCGAAGACGCAGGCCGCATTGGCGGCGTTCCTGAAAAGCCGCGGGCTCACGGCCGACATCGTGCAATCACCGAACTTCTTCACCACCATGATCGACGCGGTACAGAAGCCCTCTTCGAGCGGACTGACCTGGTGCAACGACACGCCGCACCGGATCATGGCGGCGGTGGCCACCGACGACGGCAAGGCCGTAACCAGCCGCGGCTGGTACCGCATCGATCCCGGCAAATGTCTGCATCCCGACGTGATCGGCCAGCCGAAGCAGGTCTACAGTTTCGCCGAGGCCGTCGATGCCGACAACCGCGCCGTCAGGCTCAAGGACAAGCCGCTGAACTGGGGCGGTCCGAAGCAGCTGTGCACGCGCGAGAGCAAGTTCGAAGTTTCCGAACAGGGCGATTGCGGCAGCCGCGGCCTTGCCCCGATCGGCTTTGCGCCGGTCGACATGTCGAGCGGCGGCAAGACCATTCGATTTGCGATGCCGTGATGGTTACGCACTCCCTCCACAAATCCTACCCGCCATCACCCGCGAAGGCGGGTGATCCAGTACTCCGAGACGCAATTTGCTTATCTCGAAGGCCGCGGCGTACTGGATGCCCCGCCTTCGCGGGGCATGACAGCGAGTAAATGCGATGACAACTCCCCGCCCCTTCAATCACGTCGACACCTGGGTGTTCGATCTCGACAACACGCTGTATCCGCACCACGTCAATCTGTGGCAGCAGGTCGACGCGCGGATCGGCGAATTCATCGGCGCGTTTCTCAAGGTCTCGGCGGAAGAAGCCCGCGTGATCCAGAAGGATTATTACCGCCGCTACGGCACCAGCATGCGCGGCATGATGACCGAGCACGGCGTGCATGCCGACGACTACCTGGCCTATGTGCACCGGATCGATCATTCGCCGCTGGAGCCGAACCCCACGATGGGCGCGGCGATCGCAAGACTTCCCGGGCGCAAGCTGATCCTCACCAATGGCTCGACCGACCATGCCGGCGCGGTGCTGGATCGGCTCGGCATATCCCACCACTTCGAAGCGGTGTTCGACATCATCGCCGCCGAACTGGAGCCGAAGCCGGCGCCGCAGACCTACGACAAGTTCCTGCGCGTCCACGGCGTGGACCCTGCGAAATCGGCGATGTTCGAGGATCTCGCGCGCAACCTCGTGGTGCCGCATCAGCTCGGCATGACCACGGTGCTGGTGGTGCCCGACGGCGCCAAGGAAGTGGTGCGCGAGGACTGGGAGCTTGAAGGCCGCGACGCAGCGTATGTTGATCACGTCACGGATGATCTGACGGGGTTTTTGGAGAAGTTGTCTTCATCAGATTAGGTCGTCATACCCCGCGAAGGCGGGGTATCCAGTAATCACCGGCGTCTCGATCAATCACAGCCGCCGCGGCGTACTGGGTCACCCGCCTTCGCGGGTGACGACGGGAGAGTTTGCCTTGACTCTCCCCCGCCAAATCCCGAAAAAGCCCCCTGCCTTGCCCGAACATCCCCGCTTCCGAGGAAAACCCCGATGTCCCTGTCCGCGCTCGAATCCACCGTCAACTCCGCCTTCGATGCCCGCGACGGGATTTCGACGGCGACCAAGGGCGAGGTTCGCGAGGCTGTCGATCATGCGCTCGAACTGCTCGACAAGGGCGAGGCCCGCGTCGCCGAGCGCGAGTCGAGCGGCAAGTGGAAGGTCAATCAGTGGCTGAAGAAGGCGGTGCTGCTGTCGTTCCGCCTCAACGACATGAGCGCGATTCCCGGCGGCCCCGGAAGTGCGTCGTGGTGGGACAAGGTGCCGTCCAAGTTCGAGGGCTGGGGCGAGAACCGTTTTCGCGATGCAGGCTTTCGCGCGGTGCCCGGCTCGATCGTGCGCCGCTCGGCATTCATTGCGCGCAACGTCGTGCTGATGCCGTCCTTCGTCAATCTCGGCGCCTATGTCGATGAAGCGACCATGATCGACACCTGGTCGACCGTCGGCAGCTGCGCGCAGATTGGCAAGCGCGTGCACATTTCGGGCGGCGTCGGCATCGGCGGCGTGCTGGAGCCGCTGCAGGCCGAGCCCGTGATCGTCGAGGACGACTGCTTCATCGGCGCCCGCAGCGAGGTCGCCGAAGGCGTCATCGTGCGCAAGGGCGCGGTGCTGGCGATGGGCGTGTTCCTCGGCGCCTCCACCAAGATCGTCGACCGCGAGACCGGCGAGACCTTCATCGGCGAGGTTCCGGAATATTCGGTGGTGGTCCCGGGCGCGCTGCCCGGCAAGCCGATGAAGAACGGCCAGGTAGGCCCGTCCACCGCCTGCGCCGTGATCGTCAAGCGCGTCGACGAGCGCACCCGCGCCAAGACCAGCATCAACGAGCTGCTGCGCGACTAGGGCAAGCCGGGCTATGAACGACGCCGTTTCCATCACCCGCGACCTCGTCCGCTGCCCATCCGTCACGCCTGCCGATGCCGGCGCACTCGGCGTCCTCGAGCGCCTGCTGAAGGACGCCGGCTTCGAGGTGCATCGCGTCACCTTCGGCGAGCCCGGTACAGCTGATATCGACAATCTCTACGCCCGCATCGGAACTGAAGCGCCGCACATCACCTTTGCCGGGCATACCGACGTGGTGCCGGCCGGCGACGAAGCAGCATGGAGCCACGGCGCGTTCTCCGGCGAAGTGAAGGACGGCTTCCTCTATGGCCGCGGCGCGGTCGACATGAAGGGTGGCATCGCCTGCAGCGTCGCCGCCGTGCTGCAGTATCTCGCCGACAACGGCGGCAAGCCCAAAGGTTCGATCTCGTTCCTGATCACCGGCGACGAGGAAGACATTTCCGTCAACGGCACCATCAAGCTCCTGAAGTGGTGCGCCGAGCGCGGCGAGAAGTTCGACCATTGCGTGCTGGGCGAGCCGTCCAATGTCGAAGAGCTTGGCGATTGCATCAAGATCGGCCGCCGCGGTTCGCAGTCCGGCACGCTCCATGTCGACGGCGTGCAGGGCCACGTCGCCTATCCGCATCGCGCAGCGAACCCGGTGCCTGACATTTCACGGCTGATCGTGGCGCTCTCCGACGAGCCGCTCGATCACGGCAGCGCGCAATTCCAGGCGTCCAACCTGGAATTCACCTCGGTCGATGTCGGCAACACCGCGAGCAACGTGATCCCCGGCCAGGCGCGGGCAAAGTTCAACATCCGCTTCAACGACAACCACACGCAAGAGACGCTGCGCGCGCTGGTCGAGGAGCGGCTGGCGAAGGCCTGCGGCAACCGCATCCGCGCCCGCATCGTGTGGGAGTATTCCAACTCCAACGTGTTCGTGACAAAGCCCGGCGCGTTCACCGACCTCGCCGTCAGCGCGATCGAGGAAGTCACCGGGCGCAAGCCGGAGCTCTCGACGTCAGGCGGCACCTCGGATGCGCGCTTCATCTCGGGCTACTGCCCGGTGATCGAGTTCGGCCTGGTCGGCCAGACCATGCACCAGGTCGACGAGCGCACGCCGGTGTCCGATCTGGAGAAGCTGACGAAGATCTATCGCGGCGTGCTGGACCGGTATTTTGCGTGATCCAGCCGCGTGGCTGGACAAAACTTCGAAAACAACCCCATGCACAGTAGGGATTGGGCTCGCTAGTACTCCACCCGCACCAGATACAGACCCTCCGGCGGCGCCACGGGACCGCAGGCGGCGCGGTTGCGGGCGGCCAGCGCAGCGGCGAGATCGTCGGCGCTCCAGCGGCCTTCGCCGACCCATACCAGCGAGCCCACCATCGAGCGCACCTGGCTGTGCAGGAACGAGCGCGCGGAAGTGAGGATCGAAACCTCGTCACCGGCCCTGACGACGTCGAGCTGATCGAGCGTCTTCTCCGGCGATTTCGCCTGGCATTCGGTGTCGCGAAAGGTCGTGAAATCGTGCTTGCCGAGCAGCCGTTTGGCAGCGGCATCCATCGCATCGGTGTCTAAATGGCGCGGCACCCGCCAGGTCCGCTTGATGTCGAGCGCGAGGTTGGCGCGGTGGTTGGTGATGCGGTAGCGGTAGTGACGCCGTGTCGCCGAGAAGCGCGCCTCGAAATCATCGGCGACGATCTCGGCCGAAAGCACGCCGATCGGATGCGGCCGCAGATGCGCGTTCAGCCCGTCGCGCAGGCGTCCCGGCGGAAACGGCTTCTGGATGTCGCAATGCGCGACCTGCGCCAGCGCATGGACGCCGGCATCGGTGCGGCCCGAACCGTGCACGCGCGCGTCTTCACCGCAGATCGCCTTGACCGCCGTTTCCAGCGCGCCCTGCACGGTCGGCGCGTTGTCCTGGATCTGCCAGCCGGAGAACGGCGTGCCGTCATATTCGATGATGAGCTTGTAGCGGGGCATCAGCCGAGCCGCGCCGGCGGCTTCAGCGGCGTCCCGCGCAGGAAATCCGCGGCCTTCATCGGCGCCTTGCCGGCGCGCTGCAATTCGAGAATCCGGATCGCGCCGTCGCCGCAGGCAATCGTCAGGCGATCGTCGAGCACCGCGCCGGGCAAACCGGAACCGTTTGCCGGTTCGCAGCGCAGGATCTTGATGCGGGCCGGCTCGCCATCGGTCGCGAGTTCACACCAAGCGCCAGGAAACGGCGACAGGCCGTGAATGTGCCGGAGCACCTCGCGCGCCGGACGCGTCCAGTCGATCCGCGCCTCGGCCTTTTCGATCTTGGCGGCGTAGGTGACGCCGTCTTCGCTCTGCTTCCGGAGTTGCAGCCCGCCGCGTTCCAGAGCGCCCATCGCGCGCACCATCAGGTCGGCGCCGAGCGGCGCCAGCGCATCGTGCAGGTCGGCGGCGGTCATGGTGTCCGTGATCTTCAGCCGCTCCGCCATCGCGACGTCGCCGGTGTCGAGGCCGACATCCATCTTCATGACCATCACGCCGCTTTCGCCGTCGCCAGCCATGATGGCGCGGTTGATCGGGGCAGCACCGCGCCAGCGCGGCAGCAGCGAGCCGTGCAGGTTGAAACAGCCGAGCCTGGGCGCATCGAGAATGGCCTGCGGCAGGATCATGCCGTAGGCGACGACGACGGCCGCGTCCGCATCGTGCGCGCGAAATTCCTCGAGCGCTTCCGGCGTTCTCAGCGTCTTCGGCGTCAGCACGGGAATGCCGAGCCGCCGCGCTTCCTGCTCGACGGGGGTCGACTGCAGCTTCATGCCGCGCCCGGCCGGTTTTGGCGCGCGGGTGTAGACGGCCACGATCTCGTGGCCATGGGCCACCAGTTCCAGCAGCGTCGGCACCGCGAAGTCGGGCGTGCCCATGAAGATCAAGCGTAGGGACATGCGGTTCGAAGTATCCCGAGGAAGTTCGATTTTACTCCGTCTTGGCCGGGCTTGTCCCGGCCATCCACGTCCTTTGTCACTGTGAGAAAAGGAAGGCGTGGATGCCCGGGTCAAGCCCGGGCATGACGGTAGATGGAATGGCGCCTACCCGGCCGCGCGCTTGGCGGCTTTCGTGAACTTCTTCATCACGCGGTCGCGCTTCAGCTTCGAGAGATAGTCCACGAACAGCACGCCGTTGAGGTGATCGATCTCGTGCTGGATGCAGGTGGCGAACAGCCCGTCGGCGTCTTCCTCGTGCACCTTGCCGTCGAGATCGGTGAAGCGGATGCGGACCTGCGCCGGGCGCTCGACCTCCTCGTAATATTCGGGAATCGAGAGGCAGCCCTCCTCATAGACCGACAATGCTTCCGAGGAAGAGATGATCTCCGGGTTGATGAACACGCGCGGCTTCGGCTTGGTCTCGCCGTTCTCGTCCTTTTTGGCGAGATCCATGGTGATCAGCCGCAACGGCTGCGCGACCTGGATTGCCGCCAGCCCGATGCCGGGCGCGTCATACATGGTCTCGAACATGTCGTCGGCGAGCTTGCGGATCTCCGTCGTCACCTTTTCGACGGGCTTGGAGACGAGCCGCAACTGCTTGTCCGGCAGGATGATGATTTCTCTGAGGGCCATAGCGCGCGATTTAAGCTGCCGGTTTGCCGCGGTCAATGCGCGGAGGAACCCATTAAGCCGGCGTTAACCATGATTTTTAAGGCATCGTTAACCACGAAAATTAGCGTTTCATTCACCATATATGTTCCCTCTTCGTTCGCGAAAGGCAGCGAATCGGGCTACATAGCCGCATGAACGAAATTCTTTTCATCGTCGGCGACCTGCCGATCCACGTCCGCGAACTGCTGATCGGCTTCGGCGCCCTCGCGCTGGTGCTGCTGCTGGTGATCGCCATCGTCATCGCCCGCGCCGGCCGCCGCGGCGCGGAACTGGCGATGGCGCAGGCGATCCGTGCCGATGAACTGGAGGAGCGCCTGAGCGAGATGCTGCGGGCGCAGAGCGAGTCGACGGGCCGGGTCGACGCCATGGCGCAGGCCCTGACGGGCCGCCAGGCCGAGATGGCGCGCGCGGTCAACGAACGACTGGATTCGGTGACCCACCGCGTCGGCCAGTCGATGGAAGCGACCACGCGCCACACCATGGATTCGCTGCGCGTTCTGCACGAGCGGCTCGGCATCATCGATAACGCGCACAAGAACCTCACCGACCTGACGTCCCAGGTGACGACGCTGCGTGACGTGCTCGCCAACAAGCAGTCGCGCGGCGCCTTCGGCCAGGCGCGGATGGAAGCGATCGTGCAGGACGGCATGCCGCAAGGCTCCTACGAATTCCAGTACACGCTCTCGACAGGCAAGCGGCCGGATTGCGTGGTGTTTCTGCCCGACCAGCGCCCGCTCTGCATCGACGCAAAATTTCCGCTGGAAGCGATGACCGCGCTGCACGACGCCCGCAGCGACGAGGAGCGAAAATTCGCCAGCCAGCGACTGCGGAACGACGTGATGAAGCACGTCAGCGATATCGCCGAGAAATATCTCATCACCGGCGAGACCCAGGATACGGCGCTGATGTTCGTGCCCTCGGAATCGGTCTACGCGGAGATTCACGACGGTTTCGACGACGTGATCCAGAAGGCCTACCGTGCCCGCGTCGTGCTGGTGTCGCCCTCGCTCCTGATGCTGGCGATCCAGGTGATGCAGCAGATCCTGAAAGACGCGCGCATGCGCGATGCCGCCGACCAGATCCGCACCGAAGTGCTCAATCTCGGCGACGACCTCGGCCGCCTGCGCGACCGTGTGCTGAAGCTGCAGAAGCACTTTGGCGACGTCAACGAGGACGTCCGCCAGATCCTGATCTCCGCCGACAAGATCGAAAAGCGCGCCGGACGGATCGAGGAACTCGATTTCAGCAAGACCGACGCGCCCGCCGAACCTGCGCGCGTGGTCAAGGGCGGAACCCCGGAACTGTTCCCCCTGCCGCGCAAGCTGCAGGCGGGGGAGTAGGTCTTTTCTTGCGAAGCTACACACTCCACTGTCATCGCCCGGCTTGACCGGGCGAACCAGTATCCCAGAGGCGCCAGATGGGAGCACGTGGCTACTACGTCTACATTCTAGCCAGCCGCATCGGTGGCACGCTTTACATTGGCGTGACAAATGACCTGGTTCGGCGTGTCGGCGAGCATCGTCTTGAATTGGCAAATGGTTTCACTAAGAAGTATGGCGTCCACAAATTGGTCTATTTCGAACAGTTCGATGACGTCGAGAATGCAATAAGTCGCGAGAAGCGGCTGAAGAAGTGGAATCGGGTCTGGAAAATCCGGCTGATCGAAGAGCTTAATCCCAACTGGGACGATCTTTATCCGGGAATAGCTGGCGCTTGAACGTCAATCTCTCGTCGTTGTACCCGCGAAGGCGGGTATCCAGTATTCCGAGGCGGTCGTTGCTAACAATTGGCGTCGCGGAATACTGGATCGTCCGCCTTCGCGGACGATGACAGTTTTCGTGTGGCTACCAAAATCTGCTAACACCCTCCTATGACCGCACCGGAAGCCGCTTCCCCAACATCGCCCGCCCCCACCTGGCGCGAGGGCCTTGCCGTTTATCTGCAGCCGCGCGTGCTGATCGTGCTGATGCTCGGCTTTTCCTCCGGGCTGCCGCTGGCGCTATCAGGGTCGACGCTGCTGGTGTGGATGCGCGAATCCGGCGTCGATCTCGGCACGATCGGGCTGTTTGCACTGGTCGGCACGCCCTACACGCTGAAATTCATCTGGGCGCCGCTGGTCGACGCGCTGCATGTTCCGGTCTTCACGCGCGCGTTCGGCCGCAGGCGGGGCTGGCTGGTGTTTTCGCAACTGCTGCTGATCGGCGCGATCCTGCTGCTGGCGCTGACCGATCCGGCGCGCTCGCCGCTCTTCGTGGCGCTCGGCGCGCTGCTGGTCGCCACCATGTCGTCGACCCAGGACATCGTGGTCGATGCGTTTCGCGTCGAAAGCCTGCCTGAGAGCGAGCAGGCCGCCGGCATGGCGTCCTATGTCGCGGCCTACCGGATCGGCATGCTGATCTCGACTGCCGGCGTGCTGTTTCTGGTCAGCGCGTTTGAAAGCACCGGCATCGGACGTCAGGCGGCGTGGATGTGGGGCTATGTCGCCATGGCGGCCCTGGTGCTGATCGGCACCATCACGGCGCTGGTTGCCACCGAGCCCGAACAATCGGTGCGCGCGGAAGCCGAGACCCGCGATGAGGCGGCGCTCACACGCGTCATGCACGCGGCGATCGGGGCGTTCTCGGAGTTTCTTTCCCGCAAATACGCGTGGGTGGTGCTGGCCTTCGTGGTGCTGTTCAAGTTCACCGACGCGTTTTCCGGCACCATGACCGCGCCCTTCGTGATCGACCTCGGCTTCACCCGCAACGACTATGCCGCCATCGTCAAGGGCGTCGGCCTGATCGCCACCCTTATCGGCGGCTTTGCCGGCGGCTATCTGGCGCGACGCTATTCGCTGGTCGCGAGCCTGTGGATCGGCGGCATGCTGCAGGCGATCTCGAACCTGGTGTTCGCGTGGCTTGCCCTTGTCGGCGTCAACCAGTGGGCGCTGGCGGTTGCCATCTCGGCGGAGAATTTCACCGGCGCGATCGGCACCGTGATCTTCGTCGCCTATCTCTCGGCGCTGTGCCAGAACCCGCTGCACACGGCGACGCAGTACGCGCTGCTCACCGCACTCGCCGCAGTCGGGCGCACCTATCTCTCCTCCGGCGCGGGTTTTGTCGCAGCGACGACCGGCTGGCCGCTGTTCTTCATCATTTCAGTCGTGGTCGCGGTGCCGAGCCTGATCCTGCTGGCCTGGCTGCAGCGGCGCGGACATTTTGACGAAGTCGGGGCGGTGAAGATTTAGGCTCCGATCGTCGTCCCCCGCGAAAGCGGGGGACCCAGTATCCCAGAGCAGTTGCGATTGAACCGATAAGCCGCGGCGTACTGGATCGCCCGGTCAAGCCGGGCGACGACAGCCGTATGTGTGGCTATGACACCAGCACCTCAATGCTTCGTCACCACGCTCCACTTGGTGATGACAGCTTCGCTGATCTGCCCGGCATCCTGCGCGCAGGCGACTTCATCGACCTTCACGGAAATTTCCTTGCCGATGAAATTCTTCAACTGCGCGGCCTGGGCGTCGCTCGAAGTGACGAGCTGGAACGTCTCGGGACCCGTTTCAAGATTGCAGAGCCCGCCCGGCGCCGGCAGCCGGCGCGGCTCGCTGGTGATCTGGTAGGTCGCGGCGCGCTTGCCCTTCTTGCCCTTCATGGCGTTGAGTTCCCCCGACAGAATTTCGCCGGCATTGATCGGCTTGCCGGGCTTCGACGCAGGCTCGGCCTGCTGCGCCCACGCCGAAGGCGCAATCAGAACGGCCGCCGTGATAACCGCAAAGCGGGAGCGTATGCCGAATCGTCGTTTCGTCATGGTTCGGTTCCGTTTGTGTTGGCTAGAACAGCGTTCGCTGCCGCATGGCAGCCGATAGCGTACCTTCGTCGAGGTAATCAAGCTCGCCGCCAACAGGCACGCCATGCGCAAGCCGGGTGACCTTGACGTTGGCGTCCTGCAGCAGATCGGTGATGTAGTGCGCGGTGGTCTGGCCATCGACCGTTGCGTTCAGCGCCAGCACGATCTCGCTGACTTGCGGCTCGTGCGCGCGCGCCACCAGCGCGTCGATAGTGAGATCCTGCGGGCCAACGCCATCGAGTGGCGACAATGTGGCACCGAGCACGTGATAGCGGCCGTTGGTCGCATTCGCCCGCTCCAGCGCCCAGAGATCGGCGACGTCGGCGACCACGACGATCGTCGAAGGGTCGCGCCGCGGATCGGTGCACACCGTGCAGGGGTTTGCCGTATCGATGTTGCCGCAGGTCTTGCAGACCTGAATCTTGTCGATCGCCACCTGCAGCGCGCCGGCCAGCGGCGTCATCAGCGCCTCGCGCTTCTTGATCAGATGCAGCGCCGCGCGCCGCGCCGAGCGCGGGCCAAGGCCGGGCAGCCGCGCCAGCAACTGGATCAGGCGTTCGATTTCGGGGCCGGCAACGCTGGCAGCCATTTCAGCCGAGACCAAGCCCGGGCGGCAGGCCGAGCCCGCCGGTCAGCGCCTGCATCTTTTCCTGCATCGCCTGTTCCGCCTTGCGCCGCGCGTCGTTATGCGCGGTGACGAGAAGGTCTTCGAGGACCTCGCGCTCCTCGGCCTTCATCAGCGACGGATCGATCTTCACGCCCTTCACTTCCATCTTGGCGGTCATGCGCACGGCCACCAGCCCGCCGCCGGAAATGCCCTCGACCTCGACATTGCCGAGTTCTTCCTGCATCGCCTGCATCTTGGACTGCAGCTGCGCCGCCTGCTTCATCATGCCGAGAAAATCAGCCATTCGTGCGTCCTCTGAAAATCGCTTTAGTCGTCGTCGCTATCCGAACTCTCGGCCGGATCTTCACTAATATCGGATTCCGGCGTCTCGGCGGCAAGCCGGCGCACCTCGACCACCTTGGCGCCGGGAAACCGCGCCAATACCTCCTGCACGCGCGGATCGGCCTCCGCTGCCCGGGCGTGCTCGTTCTTCGCCTGCTCGTTCTGCGCCCGCAAGGTCGGCTGGCCGGCCTCGTTGGAGACGATCACGGTCCAGCGCCGCCCGGTCCATTGTTCCAGTTTGCGCGCGAGGTCGCCGACCATCCCGCGCGCGGCGCTGCGCTCCAGCGCCACTTCGAGCCGGCCGTCCTCGATCCGGACCAGCCGCATGTCGGATTCCAGCGCCGCCTTGGTCAGGACATCGCGTTTCTCGCCGGCAATGGCGACGAGTTGCGGAAAGCTGGTGATGCGCAGCACCGGCGTGGACTGGGTCCCGGCGGACGGCGCGGCCATCTGCGGGCGCGCGGACGCTTCCGCGCCGGACCGCGGCGACGTGGGCACGCGTATCGGCGAGGCTGACATTGAAGGCGCCGGCGCCGGCCGCGCGGGCGCCGCGCTGACCGAAGCGACCGGAGAACTGCCGCCGTTCTGGTCGAGCATCCGGATCGCCTCGTCCGGCGTCGGCAGGTCCGCGACATAGGCGATACGCACCAGCACCATTTCGGCTGCCGCCGCCGGCCGCGTCGCGGTCTGAACTTCCGCGATGCCCTTGAGCAGCATCTGCCACATCCGCGACAGCACCCGCATCGAGAGCTTGGCGGCAAATTCGCGCGCACGAACCCGCTCGGTTTCGCCGAACGCAACGTTGTCGGCGGTAGCGGGAACAATCTTCACGCGGGTGACGAAATTGACGAATTCGGCCAGATCCGACAGCACCACGACCGGGTCGGCGCCGACATCGTATTGCGCCCGGAATTCACCAAACGCGCTGGCAATATCGCCGCGCGCCAGATGCTCGAACAAATCGATCACGCGGGTGCGATCGGCGAGGCCCAGCATCTGCCGCACCGCGTCGGCGCGCACGAGGCCGGCCGCGTGCGCGATCGCCTGATCGAACAGCGACAGCGAATCGCGCACCGAGCCTTCGGCAGCGCGCGCGATGATGCCGAGCGCCTCCGGTTCGACCTCGACGCCTTCCTTTATCGCGATGTTGGACAGATGCCCCATCAGCACGTCAGCCTCGACCCGGCGGAGATCAAAGCGCTGGCAGCGCGACAGCACCGTGACAGGAACCTTTCGGATTTCCGTGGTGGCGAAGACGAACTTGGCGTGCTCGGGCGGTTCTTCCAGCGTCTTCAGGAAGGCGTTGAAGGCCGCCGTCGACAGCATGTGGACTTCGTCGATGATGTAGACCTTGTAGCGGGCGCTGGCCGGCGCATAGCGCACGCTGTCATTGATCTGCCGGACGTCGTCGACGCCGGTATGGGAAGCGGCGTCCATCTCGAGGATGTCCATGTGCCGGCTTTCCATGATCGCCTGGCAGTGCACGCCCAGGTCAGGCATGTGGATGGTCGGCCCCTTCACCGAACCATCAGGCTTCTCGTAGTTGAGCGCACGGGCGAGAATTCGCGCGGTGGTGGTTTTGCCGACACCGCGGACGCCGGTCAGGATCCAGGCCTGTGGAATTCGTCCCGTTTCGAACGCATTCGAAACGGTCCGGACCATCGCCTCCTGTCCGATCAGGTCGTCGAAGCTCGAGGGGCGGTATTTGCGCGCCAGCACCCGGTACGGCTTGGCCCCCGGCTCACCGCCGAGCCCGAGGCCGCCCGCGCCTTCTGGATTGTCGGGGGGAGCGCCAGCATCACTCATCGGTCGATCCGCAATGGTTTGTCTCTCGGGGCCGGCTTGCGGACAGGAGCAAAATCAGACGCATGGGTGCGGACCAGCCGCCGCCATGCGCGTTTCGCTCGAAAAACAGGTAGGAGACTGACGAGCGACCCGATCCGGACCTCGTTAGGGCTGCTTCCTTCCGGACCTGACCCGGTTGGCGAGTGGCTCGTCCACCGCCAATCTCCCGGTCCTTATTTGGGGCCAAAAGGGCCGGAACGCAAGCCGCCTTCCCTGTCATACCCCGCGAAGGCGGGGTATCCAGTACTGCGCAGCCCATCGGTAAGCCGAGAGGCCGCGCAGTACTGGATCACCCGCTTTCGCGGGTGATGACAGCTTGGTATGAAACCGCGTGAGTGCCCCCGAGAAGGCGCTTTATAAGCCCGAAATGCATCGGGTACGGGAACTGTTATGCCCTCTGACGCCTCCACCTGGTCGCTGCACTCCCAGCTCCAAAAAGACACCATCGACATCGGCGATCTGCCGCTGTGCCGGGTGCTGGTCATCAAGGATGCGCATTACCCGTGGCTGCTGCTGGTGCCGCGCCGGGAAGGCGCGGTGGAGATCATCGACCTGGACGAGGTCGCACAGGCGCAGCTGATGACCGAAGTTTCCCGGGTTGCACGGGCTTTGAAAGAAGTCACCAAATGCGACAAGCTCAACATCGCGGCATTGGGTAACGTGGTGCCGCAGCTCCACGTCCACGTCATCGCGCGCCGCACCAGCGACGCGGCTTGGCCGCGGCCGGTCTGGGGCGTAATGCCGCCACTGGCGCATGACGCCGGGGAAGTTCAGAATTTCATCAACGCGCTTCGCCGCAAGATCTGGTTGGGATGAGAAGAAAAACAGATGTCCGCATTCGACGCATATCCATTAGGCAAGCCCGCTTTCGTCACCCATTCCCTGGACCGGGCCGCGCATTTCCGCACCAATGACGACAAGCTGTTTGCGCTGGAAGGCCAGAGCAATGCGCGGGCCTATGTGGTCTACCGCGACTCGCTGGTCATGAAGCAGGAGGAGAGCGGCCCCCGCGCACTGCTCTCGATCAGGGAGGCGCTGGACTACGGCGCCAATCCCGGCACGATCTTTTTGGGCCTGCGCGACGGTGCGCCGATCTTCGGCATGGGCATTGCGCCGGCCGCCACCGAGAAACTGATCGGCCGCAGTGACGTCGCGGTAACGGAACTGCGCGGCATGGCGATGCAGGGCGTGCTGCCGCTCGAACAGCTGTCGGCGATCGCGATGGCGAAATCGCTGGTGGGCTGGCATCAGCGCCACCAGTTTTGCGCCAATTGTGGTGCGCGGACCTCGATGAAGGAAGGCGGCTGGAAGCGCGAATGCGGCACCTGCAAGGCCGAGCATTTTCCGCGCACCGATCCGGTCGTGATCATGTTCGTCAGCCTCGGCGACAAGGCGCTGCTCGGCCGCCAGAAGCAGTTCATGCCCGGCATGTATTCGTGCCTCGCGGGCTTCGTCGAAGCCGCCGAGACCATCGAGGACGCCGTACGCCGCGAGATTCTCGAGGAAAGTGGCATCCGCGTCACCGACGTGAATTACTACATGACGCAGCCATGGCCCTACCCGTCGTCGCTGATGATCGGCTGCACGGCGCGCGCGATCAGCGAGGAAATCGTCGTCGACCGCGTCGAGCTCGAGGATGCGCGCTGGTTCGATCGCGCCGAACTCGCGCTCATGCACAAGCGCCAGCATCCCGACGGACTGTTTGCCGCGCATCCCTTTGCCATCGCGCATCATCTGATCGGGCAATGGCTGCATGGCGGTGGCAATAACGGCACATAGCCGGAACCCATCGCCTGCCTGCTCCATTGAGCCGGGACTGAAACGGACAAGACGGGTCCTCGCATGAATTTTCCGGACAAGGCGCCCAACAAGCCGCCGCGCATCCTGTGCATCGGCATGCCGGTTCGCGACCTCACCTTTCATACGCCGGCCGTTCCCGGCCGCGGTTCCAAGGAAAACGCCAACGCCTTCGACGAGATCTGCGGCGGCAATGCGCTGAACGCGGCGATCGGCATCGTCCGGCTCGGTGGCCGCGCCACGATCTGCGGGCCGATGGGTGACGCCGGGGAAAAATCCAGCCGCTTCATCTTCGACCAGATGGCGCGCGAGGGCATCGAGACCAGGCACCTCATCCACATGCCCGGCCTGGTCACGCCGATCTCGGCTGTCATGATCGATCCCAGCGGCGAGCGCACCATCGTCACCTTCCGCGATCCGAAGCTGTGGAAGATCAAGCTGCCGCCCACCGACACGCTGCTGGACGATTGCGCCGCCATCCTCACCGAAAGCCGCTGCGCGGAGTTCTGCACGGATCTCTGCGCCGAGGCGGTCCGGCGCGGCATTCCCGTCATCGTCGACGTCGACCGGGCAATGTCGCTGCGCGAGGGCCTGCTGAACGCCTCGACGCATCTGGTGTTCTCCAGCGAGCCGCTGCAGGAGACCGCCGATGTCGCCGACGACGCCCAGGCGCTGAAGAAAATTGCAAAACTGACCCCGTCGTTCCTGGCCGGCACCAGGGGCCCGCGGGGCACGATCTGGCTGGACGAAAACGGGGCGGTCCAGGAAACCCCGGCGTTTCCGGTCCACACGGTGGATACGCTTGGCGCCGGCGACGTCTTTCACGGCGCCTTTGCGCTGGCCATCACCGAGAAGCAGGAATTGCGACAGGCGTTGCGATTCGCCTCCGCCGCGGCCGCGCTGAAATGCACCCGCTTTGGCGGCGCTTTTGCTGCCCCGCAACGTACTGAAGTTGAAGAGCTTTTACGCCAGGGCCAGGCAGCCGGCCGAGCCCCGGCAGGCCAATAAGTGGGCTTGCTATAGAAGAATTTTCTATATATGAGGGTATCGAACCTTATGTGTGGAACATTCTTCTCATGTCCGATCTAGCCGTACAGCTTCCCGAAGCCAACCGCCGCCTCGACGCCATCGACCGCAAGATCCTGACCGTGCTGCAGGAGGATGCCTCTCTGTCGGTCGCCGAAATCGGGGACCGGGTGGGGCTGTCGTCGACGCCCTGCTGGAAGCGCATCCAGCGGCTGGAGGCGGATGGAGTCATCCTGCGCCGGGTGGCGCTGGTCGACCAGAACAAGATCGGGCTCGGCATTTCGGTGTTCGTCTCGGTGGAGAGTTCGGACCACTCCGAGGCCTGGCTGAAGACCTTTGCCAGCGCCGTCAGCGCCATGCCCGAGGTGATGGAGTTCTACCGGATGGCCGGAGACGTCGATTACATGCTCCGCGTGGTGGTCGCCGACATGGCCAGCTACGACGTGTTCTACAAGAAGCTGATCAGCGCCGTGCCCCTGAAGAACGTCACCTCGCGCTTTGCGATGGAGAAGATCAAGTCGGTCACCGCGCTGCCAGTGCCGGCGGCGTAAGCGAAATACGCAGTTCTACGGACGCGGTTCGTTACCGAACATTAGCCCTATCCCGATACACGTTGAGGGATGGGTCATACCGACATCACAATCAGCCGCCGCTGGCCGGCCTGGCTCAACGCCGGGCTGTTGCTGGCCGTGAGCTTCGTCGGCGTCGCTGCGCTGTCCTTTCAGGCCCGCCCGGGCACCGAGATCGTGGCCGTGGCCTTTCCGGTCTGGTGGGATTCCCGGCAGGCCTTCACCGCCGCCGCTTCGGCGAACGCTGCCATCGTCCGCGTCACCGCCGTCCCATCGCTGCTGGTGGTGCGGCCCGACGGCCATGAGGGATTGTCGCGGCTGCAGGCGGCCGGCGCCTGGTTGACGGTCGATCCGCAAGCGATCGCCGCCTGTTTCACGAAAACCATATAGGGGATTCGAGCATGACGACCGCCAACCGTGAACTCGAGGCACTGCGCGAGACCGCGAGCAAGACGCTGATCGTCCTGCTCTGGCTGCATGTCCCGATCGCTGCCGCCATCGGCATGCTGCGCGGCGCCGACTGGACGATGCCGACCCTGTTTACGATGGTGCTGGCTGCTGCCGCGACGTTTTCGTGGCGCACGGCAGGCAACGGACTGTCGACGCGCCTGATCGTCTCCGTCGCGGCAATGGGCGGCGTGGCCGTGTTCGCCGCGCAGATGTCCGGACATCCCTGGCAGATCGACCTGCATATGTACTTCTTCGCGACGCTGGCCTGCCTTGTCGCCTATTGCGACTGGCGGCCGATCATCGCCGGCACGCTCGCGGTCGCCTTGCATCACCTGATTCTGAACTTCATCGTTCCCGCCGCGATCTTTCCGGGCGGCACCGATCTCGGCCGCGTCGTGCTTCACGCGGTCATCCTGATCATGGAAGCCGGCGTGCTGGTCTGGCTCGCCTTCCAGCTCGAGCAGCTGTTCGCAACCACGGCTGAAAAAACCGCGGAAGCGGATGCGGCCAACGCCGCCCAGGCCCGCGCCCATGCCGAGCGCAGCGACGCCGAGCGACGGGTGAAGCTCGAGGCGGATACGGCGATGCGCAGCATGGCCGACGATTTCGAACGCAAGATCGGCCATATCGTGCAGGCCGTCGCGGTCGCCGCCAGCGAAATGCAGGGCATGTCGTCGTCCATGAGCCGCAGCAGCGAGGAAACGGCGCGGCAGACCGAAGCGGCCGCAGCCGCATCGACGCAGGCCTCCGTCAATGTCGGCACGGTGGCGGCCGCCGCCGAGGAACTGACCGCCTCGATCAGCGCGATCGCCAATCAGGCCACACGCTCCGCCGAAGTCGCCGGCAAGGCGGCCGAGGAAGCGCGCCGCACCAATGCCGTCGTCGAAGGGCTCGCCAGCGGCACCCAGAAGATCGGCGAAGTGGTGACGCTGATCCAGAGCATCGCCAGCCAGACCAACCTGCTGGCGCTGAACGCCACCATCGAGGCGGCGCGCGCCGGCGAGCATGGCCGCGGCTTTGCCGTGGTAGCGAGCGAAGTGAAGGCGCTGGCCAACCAGACCGCGAAGGCGACCGAGGAAATTTCCGCGCAGATCCAGGATATTTAGACCGCTACCGGCGAAGCCGTCACGGCGATCCAGGCGATCGGCGGCACCATCGCCGAGATCAACGAAATCTCCGGCGCCATCGCCGCCGCCGTCGAACAGCAGGGCTCGGCCACCAGCGAAATCTCCGGCAACGTGCAGCAGGCGGCCAACGGCACCCGCGAGGTCAGCGAAAACATCACCGGCGTGGCACGCGCCTCCGGCGAAGCCGGCGCCGCCGCCTCAAAGCTCCTGAACGCCGCCAATGGATTGTCGTCGCAATCCGAGCAGCTCAGGGGCGCTGTCGACAGCTTCCTCGGTTCGATCCGCGCGGCGTGAGAATACGAAGGCGCTGTCATCCCCGCGAAGGCGGGGATCCAGTATTCCAGAGACGTCAGTGATTGAGCTGATAGGCCGCGGCGTACTGGATCCCCGCCTTCGCGGGGATGACGGGCAGCTTTGGTCGCGCGATCAGATCTTCTGATTGTACTCGCCGACTTCCGGATGCGTCCGCAGCACGGAATCCATCGCCTCGAACATGTCGCGCATGCGCTGTTCGGAAACCGGGCTCTCGACCACCACGACCAGTTCCGGCTTGTTGGATGAGGCCCGCACCAGGCCCCAGCTGCCGTCCTCGACGGTGACGCGGACGCCGTTGACGGTGACGAGATCGCGGATGTTCTGGCCCGCGACCTTGCCGCCTTCCTTCTGCAACGCCTCGAAATGCTTCACCACGGCTCCCGCGACGCCGTATTTGGTCTCGTCGGCGCAATGCGGCGACATCGTCGGCGACGACCATGTCTTCGGCAGCGCGTTCTTCAGGTCCGCCATCGATTTGCCGGGCGCACGATCGAGCATCTCGCAGATCGCGATCGCCGAAACCAGGCCGTCGTCATAGCCGCGGCCGAACGGCTTGTTCAGGAAATAGTGCCCCGATTTCTCGAAGCCAGCCAGCGCGCCCATCTCGTTGGTACGACGCTTCATGTAGGAATGGCCGGTCTTCCAGTAGGCGGTCCTGGCGCCCTGTTTCTGCAAGACCGGATCGGTCACGAACAGCCCGGTCGATTTCACGTCGACCACGAATTGCGCACCCTTGTGGATCGCCGACATGTCGCGCGCGAGCATGACCCCGACCTTGTCGGCGAAGATTTCCTCCCCGGTATTGTCGACCACGCCGCAGCGGTCGCCGTCGCCGTCGAAACCGAGACCGACATCGGCCTTGTGCTCGAGCACCGCGTCGCGGATCGCGTGCAGCATCTCCATGTCTTCGGGGTTCGGATTGTATTTCGGGAAGGTATGGTCGAGCTCGGTGTCGAGCGGGATCACTTCGCAACCGATCGCCTCCATCACCTGCGGCGCAAACGCGCCGGCGGTGCCGTTGCCACAGGCGACCACGACCTTCAGCTTGCGCTTCAGCTTGGGGCGCTTCGTGAGATCGGCGATGTAGCGCGCCGGAAAATTCTCGTGGAATTGATAGGAGCCGCCCGGCTTGTTGTTGAAATCGGCGTTGAGCACGATTTCCTTTAGCCGCGTCATTTCGTCGGGACCGAAGGTGAGCGGGCGATTGGCGCCCATCTTGACGCCGGTCCAGCCGTTGTCGTTGTGCGAGGCCGTCACCATCGCGACGCAGGGCACGTCGAGATCGAACTGCGCGAAATAGGCCATCGGCGTCACGGCCAGCCCGATGTCGTGCACCTTGCAGCCCGCCGCCATCAGGCCGGAGATCAGCGCGTATTTGATCGAGGCCGAATAGCCGCGAAAATCGTGGCCGGTGACGATCTCCTGGCTGACGCCGAGTTCCGCGATCAGCGCGCCGAGCCCCATGCCCAGCGCCTGGACGCCCATCAGGTTGATTTCCTTCTCGAACAGCCAGCGCGCATCGTACTCGCGAAAACCGGTCGCCTTCACCATCGGCCCGGATTCGAAGGCATAGGTATTGGGAACCAGCGCGGGTTTCGGCTTCGGGAACATCAGGCGGCCTTGTGATGAAAATGCAAAAAGGATCGCACAGCCTTTAGCGAATGCGCAGGCATGGCGAAAGACGGGACTGGCGCCTCTTCGTGGTTAATTATTAGGTTTCGGCGATCACGGTAAGGAGGCATCGTTGCAATGCTTACTCCTCGTAGCGCGCGATTTCCTCGTTAACAACGATCCGCAAGGAGGGCAGAGAGCGCTCAACCGTATCCCAGACGATGTGAGCGACGACATCCTCGTAGTCATGGCGGTAAACGTTGCCGGCTCCCGCCATCTGCTTCCACGATATCGTGGGGTGCCGGGCCTTCAACTGATCCGGCAGGCGTCGCGACGCCTCGGATATGATCTCAAGACAGCGGGTAACGGCGTAGACGGTGCGTAAATCAGATTTGAAGGAGTCGCGGTGGAAGCCCTCGATGAAGCCAGCAGCCAAATCGATGTGATGCAGGATATCGCGAAGGGCGATGTCCGTCCGCTCAGAATGCATAGATCGCGTCAGCCATCGCGTTGCGGCGGATATAGGACTTGAAGCCCTCGCTGCTTACCACGTCGACGGGCTGGTCAAAAAGGCCAGCGATATATTCCTTGATGTCCACGTAATCGAAAACCGTGATGCGCGCATCGGGATCGAATTCGACCATGATGTCGATATCGCTATCCGATCCGTTGTCACCCCGAGCCAGCGAGCCGAACAGGGCGGCATGCTTGATACCACGCCCGCGCAGGGCATGTTCAGAACGTCGCAGGGTCTGAAGCGCTTCGGAGCTGTTCATGCCTTGTAACGTATCATGTCGTGCGCCCCACCGGGAGGGGCCGACGGCACAAAATCCAGGCTCTACTGCTCGAGCACCATCTTGCCGTTGGCTACCTCGAAGCGCTTCAGCTTCGACAGGAAAGACATGCCGAGAAGGTTTTCCGACAGCGCGGCGTCGGGCAGCACCAGGGCGTCGACGTCGCGGACCACGAGGCCGCCGAGTTCGATCACGGCTAGCCGCGTGCGCGCGGCCTTGATGGTGCCGTTGGCGGTGGAGACGGTCGCGTTGTAGTCGCTCCGGGAAGGACGCAGGCCGAACCGCGCCGCCGACTTCTCGTTCAGCGCCACCACCGACGCGCCGGTGTCGACCATGAAATTGATGCGCTGACCATCGATGCGGCCGTCGGTCTGGAAATGGCCGCGGGCGTCGCGGGGGATGTTGAGGCTGCGACCGGAGGCTACCGCGACCGTTTCCGTGGAAGCCATCTTCGGCGCTGCGCTCGGGGATGCCGACGCCGGCTGCATCCTGTCCGCCACCTGCGCCATGTAGGTGCCGAGGCCGACCAGAACGGCGGCAAGGATCATCAGGTTACGCATACGCCACACTCGATTGCCAGACCGCCGATATCACCACGCCAGCCGCCAAGCCGTGCCTAACAGACTTGGTCAGGAAACAGACGAGACTCCCATTTCGACGAATAGGATGAGCGAAGGGTTAACGGAGATCCTCACGTCCCGCGCGGCTTGACCCGGCGGGTCGGCAGCGCATTGGCGGGATCTTCCGGCCACGGATGCCGGGGGTAGCGGCCGCGCAGGTCGGAACGGACGGCCGCGTAGCTGCCGCGCCAGAATCCCGGCAGGTCGCGCGTTACCTGCACCGGCCGCTGCGCCGGCGACAGCAGTTCCAGCACCAGCGGCACCGCGCCCCGGGCGATCGAGGGATGGGTGTTGAGCCCGAACAGTTCCTGCAGGCGGACCGCGATGGTCGGCCCCTGTTCGGCTTCATAATCGATCGCGAGCATGGTGCCGGTCGGCGCCTCGAAATGCGTCGGCGCCTCCCGCTCCAGCCGTGCGCGCAGTTCCCATGGCAACAGCGCCATCACTGCGTCCGAGAGTTCGCCGGAGGAAAGTTCTTTCAGCGCGGTCTTGTCGTAGAGGACGGGCGTCAGCCAGTTGTCTGTATCGGCGGCCAGCGCTGCATCCGACAGGTCGGGCCAGCTATCGCCCTCGGCCTTGCGCAGGAAGGCAACGCGGTCGCGCCATTGCCTGGACGATTTCGACCATGGCAACTTGTCGAGCCCGGCGGCGACCAGCCCGTCGGCAAAAATTTTCGCGGTCGAAGCCGACGGCGACAGCGCCATCGGCGCTTCCGACAGCGTGATCGCGTGAAGGGTTTTCCTGCGGCGCCCGCGCAGCGCCATGGCGCCGCGATCGAACGAAATTTCTTCGCTGTTCTCGATCTGATCGGCGAAGCGCTGCTCGATATCGGCCTGGGCGATTGGCGCCGCCAGCAGGATTCGGCCCTGCGCGGCGGTGCCGGTCAGTTCGGCGACCGCGATATAGGGCGCGCGCGCCAGCGACGAGGTTTGATCGACCGCGGCGCCGCGGCCATTGGCGAGCACGAAACTGCCATTGCCGCGGTTGCGCGCGACGCGATCGGGGAAGGCCAGCGCCAGCATGACGCCGGTCGATGGCGAGACATCCGCGCCAGCCGGCCCTTCGGTGGCCGCCACCTGCTGCGCCCAGCGCTGCGCCAGGCTGCGCGCGCTGCTGGCGCGCGGCGAGCGGTCGCGGCGGAACTGGTCGAGCCTGTTATCGAGGTCGACGCTGTCGCCGCCTAGGCCCCGCTCGGTCAGGATAGCCGCGATTTCGGCGGCCTCTTCGCCGGCCCCCAGCCGATGCGAGTCCACGATCATGCGCGCCAGTCGTGGCGGCAGCGCCAAAGCGCGCAGGCTCTCACCTTCCGCCGTGATCCGGCCATCCGCATCGAGCGCGCCGAGTTCGCCAAGCAGACTATTGGCTTCCTTCAGCGCCGGCGCCGGCGGCGGATCGAGAAACGCCAGCGTGGCCGGGTCGCGAACGCCCCATTGCGCGAGGTCGAGCACCAGCGAGGACAGGTCGGCCGAGAGAATTTCGGGCTGCGTGTAAGCGGCGAGAGACGCTGTCTGCAGTTCGTCCCATAGCCGGTAGCAGATGCCGGGCTCGGTTCGGCCGGCGCGTCCGCGGCGTTGGTCGACCGCGGCGCGCGAGGCGCGCACGGTCTCGAGCCTGGTCAGACCGATATCAGGCTCATAGCGCGGCACCCGCGCCATGCCGGAATCGACGACGATGCGTACACCCTCGATGGTGAGCGAGGTCTCGGCGATCGAGGTCGCCAGCACAACCTTGCGGATTCCCTTCGGCGCCGGCGCAATGGCGCGGTCCTGCACCGCCGCATCGAGCGCGCCGAACAGCGGCACGATCTCGACGCTCGCATCATGAATTCGTTCAGCGAGAAAATTCTGCGTCCGGCGGATTTCGGCGGCGCCCGGCAGGAACGCCAGCACCGAGCCGGGATCGGCGCGCAGCGCGGCCGCGATCGCATCGGCCATCTGCCGTTCCAGCGGCGCATCGGCCTTGCGGCCGAGATAGCGCGTCTCGACCGGGAAGGCGCGGCCTTCGCTGGCAACGACCGGCGCATCGCCCAGCAACTTGCCGACGCGTGCGCCATCGAGCGTCGCCGACATCACCAGGATGCGCAAGTCCTCGCGCAAGCCCGTCTGCGCATCGCGCGCCAGCGCAAGGCCCAGATCAGCGTCGAGCGAACGCTCGTGAAATTCATCGAACAGCACGGCGGCCACGCCTGACAGTTCGGGATCGTCGAGGATTTGCCGCGAGAAAATTCCCTCGGTGACAACCTCGATCCGCGTCGTGCGCGATATTTTCGAGCCGAAGCGCACGCGATAACCGACGGTCTCGCCGGCGCGCTCGCCGAGCGTTCGCGCCATCCGCTCGGCGCTGGCGCGTGCCGCAATCCGCCGCGGCTCCAGCATGATGATCTTGCGGCCCTTCAGCCAGGGCGCATCGAGCAGCGCCAGCGGCACCCGCGTGGTCTTGCCGGCCCCCGGCGGCGCGACCAGCACGGCGGTGTTGTTTGCGCTCAGCGTGCGCGCGAGTTCATCGAGCACCGCGTCGATCGGCAAAGGTGTGTCGAAGACAAGTGGCAAAGGCTCTCATCCGTCATCACCCGCGAAGGCGGGTGATCCAGTAATCGCAGGCAGTTCTGGTTACGAAGACCGGGACTACTGGATACCCCGCCTGCGCGGGGTATGACAGCCTGAGTTGCAGCTACGAGTCCGACCCGGACGCCCGGCCGACGCTCTCGTAAGTGAAGCCTTGTGCCGCCATGTCCTGGGCACGGTAGATGTTGCGCAGGTCGACCACGACGGGCTGCGCCATCGTGCTCTTGACGCGATCGAGATCGAGCGCGCGGTATTGCACCCACTCGGTCACGATCACCAGGGCGTCGGCGCCGTTCACGCAGTCGTAGGGATCGTCGCAATACTCGATATCAGGCAGTTCCTTGCGCGCCTGCTCCATGCCGACCGGATCATGCGCGCGCACCTTTGCGCCCATGTCGAGCAGGCCGGTGACGAGCGGGATCGACGGCGCCTCGCGCATGTCGTCGGTGTCGGGCTTGAAGGTCAGTCCGAGCACGGCCACGGTCTTGCCGCGCAAATTGCCGCCCACCGCATTGGAGACCTTGCGTGCCATCGCCCGCTTGCGGTTGTCGTTGACACCGAGCACCGCCTCGACGATCCGCAACTGCACGTCATAATCCTGCGCGGTCTGGACCAGCGCACGGGTGTCCTTCGGGAAGCAGGAGCCGCCGAAGCCCGGCCCGGCATGCAGGAACTTCGTACCGATGCGGTTGTCGAGCCCGATGCCGCGCGCGACTTCCTGCACGTCGGCTCCGACCTTTTCGGAGAGATCGGCGATTTCGTTGATAAAGGTGATCTTGGTGGCGAGGAACGCGTTCGCCGCGTACTTGATCAACTCGGCCGTGCGGCGCGCCGTGTACATCAGCGGCGCCTGGTTGAGCGACAGCGGCCGATAGATATCGCCGAGTACTTTCCGGCCGCGTTCGTCCGAGGTGCCGACCACGATACGGTCGGGGAATTTGAAGTCGCGGATCGCCGCGCCCTCGCGCAGGAACTCCGGATTGGATGCGACCACCACATCAGCCGCCGGATTGGTTTCGCGGATCAGCCGCTCGACCTCGTCGCCGGTGCCGACCGGCACGGTCGATTTGGTGACCACCACGGTGAACCCGGAAAGCGCGGCAGCAATCTCGCGCGCGGCGGCATGGACGTAACTCAGATCGGCGTGGCCATCGCCGCGCCGCGACGGCGTGCCGACCGCGATGAACACGGCATCCGCCTCGGCGACCGGCTTGGTGAGGTCGGTAGTGAAGCTCAGCCGCTTTGCCTTGACGTTGGACGCCACCAGCTCGTCCAGCCCCGGCTCGAAAATCGGCATCTCGCCACGCAGCAGTGCGGCGATCTTGCCGGCATCCTTGTCCACGCAGGTAACTTGATGACCGAAATCGGCAAAGCAGGCGCCGGACACCAGGCCGACATAGCCCGTGCCAATCATGGTAATTCGCATAATAACGACCCGTATCTGATGGTTAACGCCAATACCGATTTGCTGGCGTCTTAGAGCATTTTTCATCAAGGGGGAAAGCGCAAAAAGCGCTCAGTCCCCGGCATGTTGTTTGTATGGATAAAGGAGAAAGCAACGGATCGGGCCGAAGATGCGGCCACATCGCACCAAAGAGGCACACCGATGACCTTAAACGGCACATCCGCCGGCACAGAGCGTTCCCCCCGCATCGACTGGGTGGATTACGCCAAGGGGATCTGCATCGTCATGGTCGTGATGATGCACTCGGTGCTGGGCGTGGAAAAGGCGGCCGGCGACACCGGCTTCATGCATGCCTTCGTCATGTTCGCCCAACCGTTTCGGATGCCGGACTTCTTCCTGATTTCAGGCCTTTTTCTCGCCGTCGTGATCGACCGCGACTGGCGCACCTATCTCGACCGCAAGGTCGTCCACTTCGCCTATTTTTGTGTCCTGTGGATGACAATCCAGTTCGGCTTCAAGGCACCGGGCTTCGCCGCCGAACATGGCTGGCGTCACGTCGGCCTGCTGTACCTCGAATCCTTCATCGAGCCGTTCGGCACGCTGTGGTTCATTTACCTGCTGCCGATTTTCTTCGTCATCACAAAACTGTCACGCAATCTTCCGCCACTGGCGGTCTGGCTCGCGGCTGCTGCGCTGGAAATGGCGCATGTCGCGACCGGCTGGACGGTGATCGACGAATTCTGCGCGCGCTTCATCTATTTCTACTCAGGCTACCTGCTTGCCTCCTACATATTCGCACTGTCGGATCGTTCGCGGGAGAAGCCTGCGCTGGCGCTGGTCGGACTGGCGCTATGGGCGCTCGTCAATGGCGGCCTCGTGATATCGGGCTTCAGCCACTGGCCGCTCGTCTCGCTGGCGCTCGGCTTTGCGGGAGCGGGCGCCATCATCGTGATGGGCACCTTGCTGGCGCGGATGCAGTGGCTGAATTTCCTGCGCTATTGCGGCGAGCATTCCATCGTCATCTACCTCGCCTTCTTCCTGCCGATGGCGGTGACCCGAACGCTGCTGCTGAAGACCGGCGTGATTACCGACATCGGCACGGTTTCGCTGATCGTGACGGTTGCGGGCGTCGCCGGCGCGGTGGTGATCTGGCGGCTGGCGCTGGCACTGCGCGCCGACTTCCTGTTCGAGCGCCCCAAAGCGTTCTGGATCGCGCCGAAGAAGCCGGCGCCGGTATTGCAGCCGGCGGAGTAGCCCGTCGACTTCCAAGCAGTCGTCGCCCGGCTTGACCGGGCGACCCAGTACGCCGGGCTTCCTCGGTTGAACACAACTGCCGCGGCGTACTGGATCACCCGCCTCCGCGGGTGATGACGGCGGAACGTGGATCAGGATGGGTGTGTATTGGGCTCAAAAACCGTCCCCCAAGGCTGTCAATCCGCGCAAAAATCCCTAAATTTCGGCCATGCCGAAATCAGCCCCCAAAGCCACCGCGAAATCCGTTGCCGCCAAAGCCCCTGCCAAGGCTGAAGCGAAGGCGCCTGCCAAACAACCCGGCAGGGGCGACCACATCTTCCTGGTCGACGGTTCCTCCTACATTTTCCGCGCCTATCACGCGCTGCCGCCCCTGAACCGCAAGTCCGACGGGCTGCAGGTCAACGCCGTGCTCGGCTTCTGCAACATGCTGTGGAAGCTGTTGCGCGACATGCCCGAGGACAACCGGCCGACGCACCTGGCGATCATTTTCGACAAGTCAGAGATCACGTTCCGCAACAAGCTCTATCCAGACTACAAGGCGCACCGGCCGCCGGCGCCGGACGATCTGATTCCGCAGTTCGCGCTGATCCGCGAGGCGGTGCGTGCGTTCGACCTGCCCTGCCTGGAACAGGCCGGTTTCGAGGCCGACGACCTGATCGCGACCTATGCGCGGCTCGGCAGCGAGCGCGGCGCCACCACCACCATCGTATCGTCAGACAAGGACCTGATGCAGCTCGTGACCGACAAGGTCGTGATGTACGACACCATGAAGGATCGCCGTATCGGCATCCCGGAGGTGATCGAGAAATTCGGCGTGCCGCCGGAGAAGGTGGTCGAGGTGCAGGCGCTGGCGGGCGACTCCACCGACAACGTGCCCGGCGTTCCCGGCATCGGCATCAAGACCGCGGCGCAATTGATCGTCGAATATGGCGACCTCGAACAGCTGCTGTTCCGCGCCACTGAGATCAAGCAGCCGAAGCGGCGCGAGGCGCTGATCGAGAACGCCGAGAAGGCGCGGATCTCGCGGCAGCTGGTGCTGCTCGACGACAAGGTCGACCTCGAAGTGCCGCTCGACGACCTCGCGGTGCACGAGCCCGATGCGCGCAAGCTGATTGCGTTTTTGAAGGCGATGGAGTTCTCCACCCTCACCCGCCGTGTCGCCGACTATTCGCACATCGATCCGTCTGATGTGGAAGCGGATGCGGCGAACAAGAGCGCGGGCGCCAAGGATGCGGCGTCCGCCGCGCCGGCCAACAAATCATCCGGCACATCCGGCGATCTCTTTGCAGGCGCCGCGCCCCCGGCCGCAAAGCCCGGAGCAGCCAGGGAAGACAAGGCCGCAAGCCCGAAGGGCACGCCGATCTCGCTCGCCGCGGCGCGCGAGGAAGCCATTCGGAAGATCGCGTTCGATCGCAAGAAATACCAGACCATCGGCAGCATCGACCAGCTCAAGGCCTGGATCGCGCGCGTGCACGATACCGGCCATCTCGTCATCGAGGCGATGTCGGACTCGATCGATCCGATGCAGGCCGAAATATCCGGTATCGCACTCGCGCTTGCGCCCAACGATGCCTGTTACGTCCCGCTTGCCCACAAACAATCCGGCGGCGGCACCGGCCTGTTCGATGCCGGCCTTGCCCCGGACCAGATCAAGGCCGCCGACGCGCTCGCAGCGCTGAAGCCGGTGCTGGAATCGGCCGGCATCCTCAAGATCGGCTTCAACATCAAATTCAATGCCGTGATGCTGGCGCAGCACGGCATCACGCTGCGCAACCATGACGACGCGCAGTTGATGTCCTATGCGCTCGATGCCGGACGCAACGCGCACGGCCAGGAGTCGCTGGCCGAGCGGTGGCTCGGCCACGCCGTGATCAACTACGGCGAACTCACCGGCAGCGGCAAGAACAAGCTGACGTTTGACCAGATCGCGATCGACAAGGCCGCCGAATATTCGGCCGAAAGCGCCGACGTGATTTATAGGCTCTGGCGTATGCTGAAGCCGCGCCTGGTCGCCGAGCGGATGACGGTGGTCTACGAAACGCTGGAGCGGCCGCTGATCTCGGTGCTGGCGCGGATGGAGCGGCGCGGCATCTCGATCGACCGGCAGGTGCTGTCGAGGCTGTCAGGGGATTTCGCCCAGACCGCCGCGCGCGTCGAAGCCGAACTGCAGGAACTGGCTGGCGAGCCGATCAATGTCGGCAGCCCCAAGCAGATCGGCGACATCCTGTTCGGCAAGATGGGCATCCCCGGCGGCACCAAGACCAAGACCGGCGCGTGGTCGACCTCGGCGCAGATCCTCGACGAACTCGCCGAACAGGGCCATGAATTTCCCAGGAAGATCCTGGAATGGCGGCAGGTGTCGAAACTGAAATCGACCTACACCGACGCGCTGCCGAACTATGTCCATCCGCAGACCCACCGCGTGCACACGACCTACGCGCTGGCCGCGACCACCACCGGGCGGCTGTCGTCGAACGAGCCGAACCTGCAGAACATTCCGGTTCGTACCGAGGACGGCCGCAAGATCCGCCGCGCCTTTGTCGCAACGCCCGGGCACAAACTCGTATCGGCGGACTATTCGCAGATCGAGCTGCGGCTGCTGGCCGAGATCGCCGATATCCCGGTGCTGAAGCAGGCGTTCCGCGACGGGCTCGACATTCACGCCATGACGGCATCAGAGATGTTCGGCGTGCCGATCAAGGACATGCCAAGCGAGATCCGCCGCCGGGCGAAGGCGATCAATTTTGGCATCATCTACGGCATCTCGGCATTCGGGCTCGCCAATCAGCTCGGCATCGCCCGCGAGGAAGCCTCGGCCTACATCAAGAAGTACTTTGAGCGCTTTCCGGGCATCCGCGCCTACATGGACGAGACCAAGGAAGCATGCCGCAAGAACGGCTATGTCACCACGCTGTTCGGCCGCAAGATGTACTACCCTGATATCAAGGCCTCCAACGCCTCGGTCCGCGCCTTCAACGAGCGCGCATCGATCAACGCGCGCCTGCAGGGCACCGCGGCCGACATCATCCGCCGCGCCATGATCCGGATGGAGGATGCGCTCGCGGAGAAGAAGCTTTCCGCGCAGATGCTGTTGCAAGTTCACGACGAACTGATCTTCGAAGTGCCCGAGAACGAGGTGGCGGCGACGCTGCCGGTGGTGCAGCACGTGATGCAGGACGCGCCGTTCCCCGCGGTAGTGCTGTCGCTGCCGCTGCAGGTCGATGCGCGGGCGGCGAACAATTGGGACGAGGCGCACTAAGCGCGGTGCGAATTACTTCCTTCTCCCCTTGTGGGAGAAGGTGGATCGTCGGCGCGAAGCGGCGGCGAGACGGATGAGGGGTTTGTCTCCGCGAGTTCTGCTCGTTGAGAGAACCCCTCATCCGGCGCTTTGCGCCACCTTCTCCCACAAGGGGAGAAGGAAGAAACCTCAATCCAGCTTCGCTTCCATGCCGCGCTTGGTCGCCGGGCGGGCCATCAGCGCGTTGTACCAGCGCTCGACGTTGGGAAAATCCTTCAGCTCGACCTTGTGGCGCGGGTGGCGCCAGGCCCAGCCGAGGATGGCGAAGTCTGCGACGGAGAGGCCGTCGGCGACGAATTCGCGCCCTTCCAGCCGCCGGTCCAGCACGCCGTAGAGCCTTCGCGTTTCGGCCATGTAACGTTTCAGGCCATAGGCACGGTCGGCTTCGTTCTCCAGCGCGATGAAATGGTGCACCTGGCCGGGCATCGGCCCGAAGCCGCCCATCTGCCACATCAGCCATTCATAGACGGGGATGCGTTCGGCGAGCGGCTTCGGCAGGAACTTGCCGGTCTTCTCGCCGAGATACAAAAGGATCGCACCGGACTCGAAGATGCTGACGGGCTTGCCGCCGGGGCCGTCGGGATCGACGATGGCGGGGATCTTGTTGTTCGGGCTGATCTTGAGGAAAGCGGGCGCCATCTGCTCGCCCTTGCTGATGTTCACCGGGATCACCTTGTACGGCAGCCCCATTTCCTCGAGTGCTACCGAGATTTTGCGGCCGTTCGGCGTGTTCCAGGTGTGCAGCTCGATGGTCATTCCGGTTTCCCCCAAAAGAAGCTTTGCCCCTCCCCTAGCGCGGAACCGAAGGGTCTTACAACGGGCCTTTCCGAATGCCGTCCCTGCGTTCCGGCGAGACACCGTGCCCTGTTGACGGCAATGGATCGGCGCTGGAATGTGCCGGACGCCGCCGATAGATTGCGGCCCGCCTCAAACGCCGCACTGGGAAAACCGCCTTGTCCAAATCCGCCTCCCGCGCCCGCCTCGCCGAGATCATCCGCAAGCGTTCGTTCGGCCGCGGCGAGATCACGCTGGCTTCGGGCCGCAAGAGCGACTTCTACTTCAACCTCAAGCCGACCATGCTCGATCCCGAAGGCGCAACGCTGCTGGCCGAACTGACCTATGAGGCGCTGAAGGACGACAACCTCGATTTCATCGGCGGGCTGGAGATGGGCGCGGTGCCGCTGGCGGGCGCGATCGCGCAGTGGTCATGGATCAAGGGTCACCCGATCGCGGCCTTCTTCGTCCGCAAGAAGCCGAAGGAACACGGCGCCCGGCTGGCGGTGGAAGGCCTCGCCAAGGGCGAGAGCCTGCAAGGCAAGCGCATCGTGATCGTCGAAGACGTCACCACGACCGGCGGCTCGGCGCTGAAGGCGGTCGAAGCCGTACGCGACGCCGGCGGCGAGATCGTCCTGGTCCTCACCATGGTGGACCGCGAAGAAGGCGCGAGCGAAACCTTTGCGGAAGCCGGGCTGGAATTTCGCGCGCTGTACAAGGCGAGTGAGTTCCTGAAGAGCTGATCGCTCACAACGTCGTCACGCCCGGACTTCGACCCGGCCATGACGAGAGCGCATCGCATTTCTCTTCGCCCCTCAGCCAGGCTCAACCGCTCGTTTACCATCGCGCATTAAGGTTACCCCCGGCTGAAGCCTCCAGCGCTTCAGCGCGTATGGTTGCGTTGGGTGGAGTAAGCGTTGCGTACCGAGTTTCCTTTTTCGCGCGTGCGGCGCCGCGCGACATTCGTTGCCGCAGCCACATTGGCGGGTTCCCTCATTCTCGCACCCGGCAGCGTCTCCGCCGAAGGCCTGTTCGATTTCTTCTTCGGCGGCGCCCAGAAGCAGCAGCCGCGGCAGGCCAACTTCTTTGCCGATCCGTTCGGCCTCAACCAGCAGCAGCCGGCGCCCGCACCGGCGCCGCGCGCGGCCGGATCCGGGCCGGCGTTCTGCGTGCGCAGCTGCGACGGCAAGTATTTTCCGCTGACCATGCGCGGCAACGCCTCACCGGTTCAGACCTGCCAGGCTTTTTGTCCGGCCAGCGTCACCAAGGTGTTTTTCGGCAGCAGCATCGACGGCGCGGCCGCGAGCAATGGCGAGCGCTATGCCGACAGTGAAAACGCCTATGCCTATCGCAAGGCGCTGAAAGCCGATTGCACCTGCAACGGCCGCAGCCCGTCCGGACTGGCGCCGGTCGACCTCGCCTTCGACACCTCGCTCCGCCCGGGCGACGTGGTCGCCACCACGGACGGCCTGGTGGCCTATAGCGGCACCCGCCCGGGCGCGGGCCACACCGCCGAATTCACGCCGGTTGCCGCCTATCCCGGCCTCACCGCCGATGTCCGCGCGCGGCTCGGCGAAATGAAGGTCGCGCCGGTGACCGCCGAAATGGTCGGCGAGATCGTGACGCCGGACGCGCGCGAGGTGACGTCGAGCATACCGAAGACGGCGCCGCCGAAAGTGGCGAAGCGGGCGGAAGTGAACTAGAATATCGGGATAGTCATTCCGGGGCGATGCGAAGCATCGAACCCGGAATCTCGAGATTCCGGGTCTGGTGCTTACGCACCATCCCGGAATGACAGGAAATCACCGCCCGACGATGACCCCGATCACGTTCGGTGCCGCGAGATACTTCTCCTCGATCGCCGCGCGCGCTGCAGCGCGGTTTTCCGGCGTCAGCAATCCGCGCTTCTCGGCCAGTATCATCCAGCAATAGCCCCACCAGTCCGTCAGCATGCCCTGGTCGTCGACGAGGTCGTAGCCCTGCCCGGCCGCGAAGATGCGCGCATGCGCTTCGTCCAGCGTATCGAGAAAGGCGTGATCCTCGTCCGAGAACAGGTCGTCGCTGAAATCGTCCGTGGTGTAGCCCCACACCGACATGCAAACGGCGTTGAACTCGCGATCGATGGCGTCATCGTCGACGACCTGGCGGCGCGAAGCCTGGTGCAGGCGCGACAGCGATCGTGCGAAATCGGCAATGCGGGTAAGCGCGAATTGATCGAAGGCGATGGTGGACATGTAGTCCTCACGAACTCTGGCAGGCCATAGATGTTGTGTCGACGCAGTGTCGAATCACAATGATATATCAACTACTTGCTAAAGTGTTCTTAATTCGTTCCGATGATAGCCACGCGTCGTCCCGGCGAAGGCCGGGACCCATAACCACCGAAGGCGCGGTTGGCCGATCCATGCGCAACGCCGGTACTTACTACGTCTACATTCTCGCGAGCCGCCGGTACGACACGCTGTATATCGGCGTCACCCGCGATGTGCGGACGCGGCTTGAACAGCATCGCAGCGGCCATGGCTCCCATTTCGTATACGAGGTGTTTCGCCTCGTCCTTGTCGAGGAGTTCACATCGCCGCAAGAGGCCATTGCGCGAGAAAAACAATTGAAGGACTGGCAGCGAGACTGGAAGATCAGGCTGATTGAAGAAATCAATCCGGATTGGAGCGACCTGTCCGGCCTACTCTAGGCAGTGGTGGTTATGGGTCCCGGCCTTCGCCGCGACGACGGATACTCACCAAAAGCAGCCTTGCCGATGCCGCGAAATCGGCCCGGTCCTTGCATAAAATCATATCAGGGCAGTGCAGAACTTCGCTGCGAGCGGTTTCGATCGTGCCGCAAGGCGCGTATCTTTGTTTCAGTCTCAACTGCAGGGATCGAGGTATTGCAGGAACAATTCCCAGGGAATTACCCGGCGCCGGGCCAGCCGATCGACGAGCTGGCGCTGGCGGAGATCAAGGGCGCGATTCTCGCCAAGCTCAGGCTTGCGATCGGCAAGGATGCCGGCATGGCGACCCGGCGCGACTGGTACAAGGCCGCGGCGCTGGCGCTGCGCGACCGTATCGTCCACCGCTGGCTGACCGCCGAGAAAGAGAGCTACGATGCCGGCAGCAAGCGGGTCTATTACCTCTCGCTCGAATTTCTGATCGGCCGCCTGTTCACCGACGCGCTAAACAACATGGGCCTGCTGCCGGTGTTCGAGGCAGCACTTGGCGACCTCGGCGTCGGGCTCGACGACCTGCGCAAATGCGAGCCGGACGCGGCGCTCGGCAATGGCGGCCTGGGACGCCTCGCAGCGTGCTTCATGGAGAGCATGGCGACGCTGGGCATCCCTGCGATCGGCTACGGCATCCGCTACGATTTCGGCCTGTTCCGCCAGATCGTTGCCCAGGGCTGGCAGCAGGAATATCCCGATGAATGGCTGAGCTTCGGCAACCCCTGGGAATTCCAGCGGGCGGAGGTGATCTACCACATTCATTTCGGCGGCCATGTCGAGCATGTCGACGACCGCGGGCGCGACCGCGCGACGTGGCGTCCGGCGGAAACCGTTCAGGCCGTCGCCTACGACACCCCGATCGTCGGCTGGCGCGGCCATCACGTCAACGCGCTGCGGCTATGGTCGGCGCGCTCGCCCGACCCATTGCGGCTCGACGTCTTCAACACCGGCGACTACCTCGGCGCCGTCGCCGAGGAAGCGCGCGCGGAATCGATCTGCAAATTCCTTTACCCGAACGACGAGAGCCCGGCGGGCCGCGAGTTGCGGCTGCGGCAGGAATACTTCTTCGTCTCGGCCTCGCTGCAGGACCTGATCAAGCGGCATCTTTCTTCCGACGGACAGTTGCGCAACCTGCCGTCCAAGGTCGCGGTGCAGCTCAACGACACCCATCCGAGCCTCGCCGTCACCGAGCTGATGCGCATCCTGGTCGACCTGCACAATTTCCGCTGGGACGAAGCGTGGAAGCTCACGGTGGCGACGCTGTCCTACACCAATCACACGCTGCTGCCGGAAGCGCTGGAGACCTGGCCGGTCGAACTGTTCGAGCGGCTGCTGCCCCGCCATCTCGAGATTATCTACCGTATCAATGCCGCGCATCTCGCGCTGGCGGACCAGCGCTGCCCCGGCGACATCGATTTCCGTGCCTCGGTATCGCTGATCGACGAGAAGAGCGGCCGCCGGGTGCGGATGGGGCAACTTGCCTTTGTCGGCTCCCACCGCATCAACGGCGTGTCGGCGATGCATTCCGACCTGATGAAGGAGACCGTGTTCCACGATCTCAACCATCTCTATCCAGGCCGCATCACCAACAAGACCAACGGCATCACCTTTCGCCGCTGGCTGATGCTCGCCAATCCGCGGCTGACCGGCCTGCTCCGCGAAGTCTGCGGCGAAGCCGTGCTCGACGATTTCTCGCTGTTCGACCGCATCGAGGCCCGCGCCAGCGACCAGGCCTTCCAGCAGCGCTTCCGCGACATCAAGCACCAGAACAAGCTGGCGCTGGCGCGGCTGATCGGCGAGCGGCTCGGCGTCAAGGTCGATCCGTCGGCGCTGTTCGACGTCCAGATCAAGCGCATCCACGAATACAAGCGGCAATTGCTCAACATCATCGAGACGATCGCGCTGTACCACGCCATCAAGGACGAGCCGCAGCGCGACTGGGTGCCGCGGGTCAAGATCTTCGCCGGCAAGGCGGCGGCGAGCTATCGCTACGCCAAGCTGATCATCAAGCTGATCAACGACGTCGCGGAAGTCGTCAACAACGACCCTGACGTCGCGGGACGGCTGAAGGTCGTATTCCTCGCCGACTACAATGTCAGCCTCGCCGAAGTGATCATTCCCGCCGCCGACCTTTCCGAGCAGATTTCGACCGCCGGCATGGAAGCTTCCGGCACCGGCAACATGAAGCTGGCGCTCAACGGCGCGCTGACCATCGGCACGCTCGACGGCGCTAATATCGAAATCCGCGACCATGTCGGCGTGGAGAACATCGCCATCTTCGGCATGGAAGCCGGCGACGTCATGATCCGCCGCAAGCAGGGCCTGGATGCGACCGACGTGATCAGCCGCTCGCCGCGGCTGGCGCGCGCCATCACCGCGATCGAGAGCGGCGCGTTCTCGCCCGACGATCCCGCCCGCTTCGCCTCGATCGGCCACGCGCTGCGCTACCTCGACCACTACATGGTCTCGGCCGATTTCGATTCCTACTACGAGGCGCAGCGCGGCATCGACGCCCGCTGGCAGGTGGTGCCGGCCTGGACCCGCGCCTCCATCCTCAACGTCGCGCGGATGCCGTGGTTCTCCTCCGACCGCACCATCCGCGAGTATGCCGAGGAGATCTGGAACGTGCCGGTGCGCGCCGCCGCGCCGGTGGCTAGCGCCCAGCGCGGCGCGACGCGGTAGCAACGCTCCTCATGGTGAGGAGGCGCAAAGCCGTCTCGAACCATGAGAGCCCGAGGCGCCCAGACGTTGGGGCTCGGCTTTATCCTTCGAGACGCAGGCTTTGCCTGCTCCTCAGGATGAGGTCTGCCGAAGGGATGCCGTTACCTCCTGCGTCATTGAAGTCTACGGGATAGCAGTGATACTGCACGGCAGTATCCGGAGAACTTCATGCCCACCCAAACCCCTCACCTGTTCGACGTCGCCACCCAGGTCACCGCCGGCGATAGCTGCTGGCAGGGCAAGACCAGCCCGGACTACTGGGCCTTTGTCGGCCCGTTCGGCGGCTGCACGGCCGCCACCATCCTGCGGGCGCTGATCGACCACCCGCAGCGCGCCGGCGACCCGCTGGCGCTCACGGTGAATTTCTGCGCGCCGGTGGCGGAAGGCCCGTTCGATCTCGACGTGCGGCTGGTCAAGGCCAACCGCTCGAGCCAGCATTGGTCGGTGGAGATGACGCAGAACGGCGGCGACGTCGCAACGCTGGCGACTGCCGTGTTCGCCGAGCGCCGCCCGTCCTGGTCGCACCAGCAGGCGACCTTCCCCGATGCCATTCCGTTCGAGCAGGCCCGTTCGTTTCCGCGCACGCCGATGACGTGGACGCACCAGTATGATTTCCGGTTCGTCGAGGGCGAGCCGAGTTTCTATGGCTCGCCTGCGGCGGAGCCGCTCGACGCATACTCCAAGCAATGGATCGCCGACCACACGCCACGCAGGATCGACATGCTGTCGCTGATGTCGATGTCGGATGCGTTCTTCGGCCGGGTATTCCTGGCGCGACGCGAACTGATCCCGTTCGGCACGGTATCGATCACGACCTATTTCCACACCTCCGCGGAAGAGCTGGCAGCCGAGGATATCACCCTCGTGCTGGCGACCGCCGACGCCAGGATCTTCCACCGGAGCTATGGCGACCAGCACGGCGAATTGTGGTCGCCCTCGGGACGCCTGCTCGCGACCACGACACAGATCGCCTATTTCAAGGTGTAAGGGACGTCAGCGCGTCGCGAATCTCATGTAGGGTAGGTCAGGCCGCTGTCGCGGTGGCCGCCTGCGACTTCATTGGAGGTTCCGCCGCATGTCCGAACCCGATGCCAGCCGACCAAAGATCGCCCTGCTCGGCATCCCCATTGAGATCGGCGCCTCCCAGCCCGGCACCCTGATGGGACCGGCGGCGCTGCGAACCGCAGGCATCGGCCGCATCCTCGGCCAACTCGGCTTCACCGTCGAGGATCATGGCGACATGGCGCCCTCCAGCATCGAGACCCCCGAGGGATCGCCGCCGGCCAACGCCAAATTCTACGACGAGATCAAGGGATGGATCCGTGCGCTGAGCAAGCGCTCCTTCCTGCTGGCGCGCTCTGGCGCCATTCCAATATTCCTGGGGGGCGATCACTCGCTGTCGATGGGATCGGTGAACGGAGTCGCGCGTTACTGGCGCGAAAAAGGCCGGCCACTGTTCGTGCTGTGGCTCGACGCCCATGCCGACTACAACACGCCGAAGACGACGGAAACCGGCAACATGCACGGCATGTCGGCGGCGTTCCTGTGCGGCGAGCCCGGGCTCGACCGGCTGCTCGGCAAGGAGCCGCGCGCCTCGATTGGCCCCGAAAGGCTCGACCTGTTCGGCATCCGCTCGATCGATCCGGAGGAGAAGAAGCTGGTGTTCGAGCGCCGCGTCGCCATCGCCGACATGCGCGCGATCGACGAGTTCGGCGTCGCCGTGCTGATCCGCAAGGTCATCGAGCGGGTGCGGGCGCAGAACGGCGTGCTGCATGTCAGCTTCGACGTCGACTTCCTCGATCCCGCGGTGGCCCCCGGCGTCGGCACCACGGTGCCGGGCGGCGCGACCTATCGCGAAGCGCATCTGATCATGGAGCTGCTGCACGATTCCGGCCTGGTGCGCTCGGTCGATATCGTCGAGCTCAATCCGTTTCTCGACGAGCGCGGCCGCACCGCGCGCGTCGCCGTCGAGCTGATCGGCAGCCTGTTCGGCCTGCAGATCACCGATCGCCGGACACCCAGCAATGCGATGCTGCCGGGCAATGGTTAGAGGCGGCGCTTGGCCCGCCTCAGGAGATGACCGCGGTCTCGGCACCGGTGCGAGGACGAACCGGCAACTGCAGATAATGCACGCCGTTGCTCTCGGCCTTGGGAAACCGGCCGGCGCGGATGTTCACCTGAATTGACGGCAGCAACAGCGTCGGCGCGGACAGCGTCGCATCGCGCGACTGTCGCATCGCGACGAACGCGTCTTCGGTGACGCCGCCGCGAAGATGGACGTTGTGCTCGCGCTCGTCCCGCACCGTGGTCTCCCACTTGTATTCGTCGCGGCCGGGCGCCTTGTAGTCGTGGCACATGAACAGACGCGTTTCGTCGGGCAGCTTCAGCAGCCGCTGGATCGATTGATAGAGTTGATGGGCGTCCCCGCCCGGAAAGTCTGCGCGCGCGGTGCCGTAGTCGGGCATGAACAGCGTGTCGCCGACGAACACGGCATCGCCGATCTTGTACGAAATGTCCGCCGGCGTGTGGCCCGGCGTGTGCAAGACCTCGACGACGAGATCGCCGATGCTGAAGGTCTCACCGTCCGCGAACAGCCAGTCGAAATCGCTGCCGTCGGTACGCAGGTCTTCGGCATTGAACACGGGGCGGAAGATTCGCTGCACGTCCTTGATGTGCTCGCCGATGCCGATCCGCGCGCCGGTCTTCGACTTGATGTAGGGCGCACCGGAGAGATGATCGGCATGCGCATGGGTCTCGAGGACCCACTCGATCGCAAGCCCGTCCTCGTTCGCCGCGGCCAGAATGGCCTCCACCGAACGCACGTCGACGGTGCCGTCGCGCTGATCGAAGTCAAGCACGGGATCGATGACCGCGGCACGGCGGGTAACCGGATCGGACACCAGATAGCTGATGGTGTTGGTCGCCTGATCGAAGAACGCCCTGATCTGCGGGGCTGCACGCGATGTTGTCATGTCGCATTCCTATCCATCTGCCTGTTTCGTTGGCCTCCGGTCATCCCGAAGCGCGATATAGATTGCCGGAATCACCAGCACGGTAAGCAAGGTCGACGACGCGAGCCCGAACAGCAGCGAGATGGCGAGCCCCTGAAAGATCGGGTCCGGCAGAATCGTGGCTGCTCCGATCATCGCGGCGAGCGCCGTCAGGATGATGGGCTTGAAGCGCACAGCCCCTGCTTCGAGCAGCCGTTCGCGCAGGCTGTTGCCGACGGCGGCGTGACGGATAAAGTCCACCAGGAGGATCGAGTTCCGCACGATGATGCCCGCGAGCGCGATAAACCCGATCATGGAAGTCGCGGTGAACGGCGCGGCAAACAGCCAGTGGCCGATCAGAATGCCGATCAGGGTCAGCGGAATCGGCGTCAGGATCACGAGCGGCAGCTTGAAACTGCCGAACTGTGCGACGACCAGGATGTAGATTCCGACGATCGCGATCGCGAATGCCGCCCCCATGTCGCGGAACGTGACGTAGGTGATTTCCCATTCGCCGTCCCACAGCAGCGTCGGCCTGGTTTCATCCGTGGGCTGGCCGTGCAGGCTGACGGTGGGTTTGGGCAGATCGCCCCATGGGTGCGCGTCGATACGGCGGGCGACCTCCAGCATGCCGTAGATCGGCGCTTCGTAGCTCCCCGCCAGTTCGGCCATCACCATATCGGCGAACCGGCCGTCACGGCGAAAGATGACCGGAGAACCGGCCTCGGTCGATGCCCGCACCACCTCGCCAAGCTCGACCACGGTCTTGCCGCCCGGCACCGTGTTGGCGGGAACCGGGGTCGATTTGAGCGCTTCCGTCCAGGCGAGATCGCTCTTCGGCAGCCGGACCGTGATCGCGATCGGATTACGATCCTCGCCGCGGTGGGAATAGCCGACGGTCAGTCCGCCGAACAGCATCTCGATCGTGTCGTAGACGTCCTTCTGCTCGACGCCGAAGAATTCCAGACGGTCCTGGTCGATCGACAGCCGCAGCCGCGGCCGCGGTTGCCCGGCCGAATCGTCGACGTCGACGATGAAGGGCACTGATGCGAATATCTTCCTGGTTTCGTTCATGACGGCGCGGCGGGTCGCCGAATCCGGGCCGTAGATCTCCGCGAGCAGCGTCGCCATGACGGGCGGGCCGGGAGGCACCTCCACCACCTTGATGGAGGTCCCCTCGGGCGTGGCAAGCGCCTTCAGCTTCTCCCGCAGTTCGAGCGCAATGACGTGGCTGGCGCGTGAACGGTCGCCGCGCGCGGCGAGATTGACCTGCAGTTCGCCGAGTTCCGGCGCCGCGCGCAGATAATAGTGCCGCACCAGACCGTTGAAATTGAACGGTGCCGCGGTGCCGGCATAGACCTGCACCGACGTCACCTCCGGCAATTGCCGGGCAATCTCGGCCGCAGCCAGCAGCACCCGCTCGGTGTCCTCCAGCGTCGCGCCCTCCGGCAGATCGGCGACGACCGCGATCTCCGATTTGTTGTCGAACGGCAGCAGCTTCACCGTCACGCTCCTGGTATAGAACAGGCCCATTACCAGCAGCGTCGCGACACCGACGGAAACCAGGAATATCCAGGACGAGCGGCGGGTACGAATGACGGGGGCGGCGACCCTCCGGTACAGCCGGCCGAGCCAGCCTTCGTCATGTGACGCCGCATGCGCCTGCGAGGCCTCGCCGCCGCGGTGCAGCTTCAGCATCAGCCACGGGGCGATCACCATCGCGACAAAGAACGAGAACAGCATGGCAGCGGAGGCGTTCGCCGGGATCGGTGCCATGTAGGGGCCCATCAGGCCCGACACGAACAGCATCGGCAGCAGCGCCGCGATCACGGTCAGCGTCGCCAGGATCGTCGGATTGCCAACCTCGGCCACCGCCTCGATGGCGGCCTGCAGCCGCGGACGGCCATCCCGCATCGCCCAATGCCGCGCGATGTTCTCCACCACCACGATCGCGTCGTCGACCAGGATGCCGATCGAGAAGATCAGCGCGAACAGGCTGACGCGGTTGATGGTGTAGCCCATGATGTTGGCCGCAAACAGCGTCAGCAGGATCGTGGTGGGTATCACCACGAGCGTCACCACGGCCTCGCGCCAGCCGATCGCGAACGCGATCAGCACCACGATGGAGACGGTGGCGAGGCCGAGATGGAACAGCAGTTCGTTGGCCTTCTCGTTGGCGGTCTCGCCATAGTCGCGGGTGACGGTCGCAGCGACATCGGCCGGAATCAGCCGGCCCTCGAGCGCTGCGATCCGCGCGCGGAGATCTTCCGCCACGACAACCGCGTTGGCGCCGGCGCGCTTGGCGATCGCCACGCTGATCGCGGGCGCCGTTTTCCACGAGCCCTTGTCGTGCTCTGACACGTTCCAGACGCGGTGTTCGACCGGCGACGGCCCCAGCACGACCCGGGCGACGTCGCGCACATACACCGGGCGATTGTCGCGGGTTGTCAGCAGCAATAGTCCGATGTCGGGCACGCCCGACAAGGTCTGCCCCGCGACGATCGTGCGGGTCTGTCCGGCATCACGGACCCGGCCGGCCTGGAACGAGCGGTTGGCGTCGCGCACCTTGGCCAGCAATTGCTGCAGCGTGACCCCATGGAGCGCGAGCTTTTCCGGATCGGGCTCGACACGAATCTGCTGCGCATCGCCACCGACGATGTAGGTCAGGCCGACATTATCGACCTTGCTCAGTTCGGAACGAAGTTTTTCCGCGAGGTCGAACAGGTCCTTGTCCGAATAGCGCTGGGCGGCCGCCGGCTTCGGCGACAGCGTCACCACCATGATCGCGACATCGTTGATCCCGCGGCCGACGATCAGCGGCTCCGGGATACCAACGGGAATCCGGTCGATGTTGGCGCGGACCTTCTCATGGACTCGCAGGATGGCTTCGTCGGCCTTGGTACCGACGAGGAAGCGCGCCGTCACCATGACGCGGTCGTCCTGGGTCTGGCTGTAGGTATGTTCGACGCCGTCGATCGCCTTGACGATCGTCTCCAGCGGCTTGGTCACCAGTTCGACGGCATCCGGCGCCTTCAGGCCGTCGGCGCGCACCGTGATGTCGACCATCGGCACGCTGATCTGCGGCTCCTCCTCTCGCGGGATGGTGATCAGCGCGACGAGCCCCGCGGCGAGAGCCGCCAGCAGAAACAGCGGGGTCAACGGCGACTGGATGGTCGTCTTGGTCAACCAACCGGAAAATCCGAGCTTCACGACCGCACCAACCGGTCGGAGTTCTGCAGGCCGGACAGGATTTCGATGCCATCCGGCATGTCCGGCCGCGGCGCCGGCCGGCCGCGCTGAACCGGAACATCGACATCGACGTTACCGGCGGTGCGGACCCGGACATAGTCGAGGCCGAAGCGGGTGGTGATGAAACGCGCGGGTATCACATAGGCGGGACGCGCACCGGCCGCAATCCAGACCCTGACACGCTCGTTGACGAAGTAGTCTTCGAGACCCTCGACGACGGCATCGGCGACGACGCGCCCCTCCTCGATCTGCGGATAGACCAGGCTGATCTTGCCGAAGCGCGGTGCGGCTGTCCCGAGATCGTCCCCATCGATGCGGATCGGATCGCCTGCCTTCATCGACTTGGCGTGCCGCTCCGGCACCTTGAGCCGGACCACGAAATTCTGCTCGGCAATCAGGGCCACGGGATCACCCGGCATGACCACGGTCCCCGCAGTGAGCGGGACCTTGAGCACGCGGCCGGCCGCCGGCGCCAATACATTGCCCTCGGTGAGCTGCTGCTGGATCACCGAACGCTCCGCGGTGCGCGCGCGCATCGCATTGGCGGCGACGTTGGACGCCGTGCGCGCCTCGTCCAGCCGTGTCTTCGGCGCGATTCCCTTCTGGAACAGGTCCTCGGCGCGCGTCAGGTCGATTTGCGCCTGCGCCACCTGGGCTTCGAGCCCGGCGATCTGCGCATCGAGCGCCTTCATCTGCAGCGCGAGCTTGTCGTCGCCGACCGTGGCGATGACCTGGCCGAGTTCGACATGATCGCCTTCCCTGACCGCGATCGCGGCGACGGTGCCGCCGATCCGGCTGCGACCCGGGACGACGCGCCGGCTTTCGATGGTTGCAAACACCGCCTTCTGGTCCGGCACCGTCGACGATTTCACCACGAAGACCTCTTCTGCCGCGCGCACCGGCGTGGACGGCACGCCGGTGATCGCGAGCAGAAGCGCGCCGAATGCGGGCAGCGAGGACTTCTTGCACAGGGAGAACATGAGACTACTCCGAACCATCTTGATCATTAGAGCGCCGGCAAATTCATTGCCGTTGATGTGGGTCAACTCTTGCGGCGGCGCGCCGTGTCAGGCTTTGAACGGCCGGTGCCCGGCTTGCAGAAGGAGCGATACAGCACCTCGACCAGATCACGCGCCGGCTCGCTGCTGATCGAATACCAGATGGTTTGCCCGTCCCGGCGCGCATCGACCAGATCGTCGCGACGAAGGATCGCAAGATGCTGCGACACCGTGGAATCCCGCAGGCCGAGGAATGCGGCGAGTTCGCCGACCGAACGCTCGCCGTCGATCAACTGGCACAGGATCAGCAGGCGGTGGCGGTTGGCCATGGCCTTGAGCAGATCACTCGCAACGTCGGCGGCAGACTGCATTTGCTCGCTATCTATTTTCATACTTGCGTATATACGCAATATCGAATATATAGTCAACCACAAAGCGGCCCGCGGGTCGCCCATTCCACAGCAACAGGGCTCAATCGCGGTCAGGCAATCAAGCAAACGGAGGAAGTGTCATGGCGGAACTCGTCGTACTCGGTGCAGGCCTCAGCGGAACGTTGATGGCCTATGAACTGCTGCCAAAGCTGCGAAAGGGCGAGGACCGGGTGACGGTGATCGGCCAGGGGCCACGCTATCACTTCGTTCCCTCCAACCCGTGGGTTGCGGTCGGCTGGCGCGAGAAGCAGGATATCGAGGTCGATATCGCCGACGTGATGCAGCGCAAGGGCATCCGCTACTTCGGGCAGGGAGCGCGCCGCGTGCTGCCCCGCGAGAACCGGATCGAACTGGAAGACGGCACCTCGGTCGCATACGACTATCTCGTCGTCGCCACCGGACCGGACCTCGCCTTCGATGAAATTCCGGGCCTCGGGCCCGAGGGCGAGACGCAGTCGATCTGTCATGTCGATCATGCTACCCGCGCAAAGGCGGCGTTCGAGCGGTTCGTGGAGGCGCCCGGCCCGATCGTCGTCGGTGCGGTGCAGGGCGCATCGTGCTTCGGCCCGGCCTATGAGTTCGCCTTCATCCTCGATACCGAGCTGCGAAGGCGCCGTATCCGCGACCGCGTTCCGATGACCTTCGTGACCTCGGAGCCGTACATCGGCCACCTCGGCCTCGACGGCGTCGGCGACACCAAAGGCCTGCTCGAAAGCGAGATGCGCGACCGCCACATCAAATGGATCACGAATGCGCGCGTCACCGCGGTCGAACCCGGCAAGATGCGGGTCGAGGAGGTGTCGGAATCAGGCGTCGTCGCGAAGGCCCACGAACTGCCATTCAACTATTCGATGATGCTGCCGGCGTTCCGGGGTGTGGCCGCCGTGCGCGGCATCGAAGGCCTGACCAATCCGCGCGGCTTCATCGTCATCGACAAGAAGCAGCGCAATCCCGCATTCCCGAACATCTTCGGCGTCGGGGTCGGCGTTGCGATTGCGCCGGTAGCGGCGACGCCGGTGCCGACGGGCGTGCCCAAGACCGGCTTCATGATCGAGTCGATGGTGACGGCGACCGCCCTCAACATCGCCGACCTGCTGAGGGGCGCAGAGCCGAAGGCCGAAGCGACATGGAACGCCGTCTGCCTCGCCGATTTTGGCGACAGCGGCGTCGCCTTCATCGCGCAACCGGAAATGCCGCCGCGAAACGTCAACTGGTCCGCCAAGGGACGCTGGGTCCATTACGCGAAAGTCGCGTTCGAGAAATTCTTCCTGCGCAAGATCAGGCTCGGCGACAGCGAGCCGTTCTACGAACGGTTCGTGATGGAGCAGCTCGGGATCCGCAAGATCAAGACCGGCTGAGCAGGACGAGGCAACGAACCATGAGCTCGACACGCAACATCGTCTGTCCGCATTGCAGCGCGGTCAATCGCGTCCCGGACAGCAAGCCGGCGACCGAGGCCCGATGCGGCGCATGCCACAGGCAACTGTTCGACGGCCACCCCGTCGCAGTCGACGGTGTCCGCTTCGACAAGCACCGCCGCGCCAATGACATCGCGGTGCTGGTCGATGTCTGGGCGGCATGGTGCGGTCCGTGCCGCGCCATGGCGCCGATGTTCGAGCGAGCGGCATCGGAGCTGGAGCCCCAAGTCCGGCTGCTGAAGCTCAACGCCGACGAGGAGCAACGCACCAGCGCCGAGTTCGGCGTGTCCGGCATTCCGGCCCTGCTGTTGTTCCGCGGCGGCAGGCTGGTGGCAAAAACGGCCGGCGCGATGAACACCGCAAACATCGTCGCCTGGACCCGCGATCAGCTCGCCGCAAGCGGCTGAGGAATTACGAAGCAACTGCAAAATGGAGAAGTGAAATGAATGTAGACCGTGCCGTCATGGCTTTCGCCGGAATCATGATTCTCGTCAGCGTCGTACTCGCCTTGTATGTCAGTCCCTATTGGCTGGCGCTGACCGGCTTCGTGGGACTGAACCTGCTGCAGGCATCGATCACCGGTTTCTGTCCGGCGGCGATGATTTTCGGCAAGCTCGGATTGAAGTCCGGCTGCGCGTTTTCGTGAATGCACGCACGGCCGCCGGTTTGAGGGCCGCCGCAGGAACGCAAACAAAAAGGGCGGCTCGGAGAGCCGCCCTTTTTAATCATTCGTTCGCGACCGATCTCATTCGGCCGCGAGCTTCAGGTCCGGCGCAGCCGCGAGGACTTCGGCGTCGACCTGGGCTTCGAACTTGGCAAAGTTCTTCTGGAACATGCCGACCAGCGCGCGCGCGGTCTTGTCGAACTCGGCCTTGTCCTTCCAGGTGTTGACGGGATCGAGGATCTCGCTCGGCACGCCCGGCAGCGCGGTGGGCACCGCGAAGCCGAAATACTTGTCGGTGCGGAATTCGACATTGCGCAAGCTACCGTCGAGGGCCGCGGTGAGCAGCGCGCGCGTCACCTTGATCGGCATCCGGCTGCCGGTGCCGTACTTGCCGCCGGTCCAGCCGGTGTTCACCAGCCAGCAGTCGACATTGTGCTTCGCGATCAATTCGCGCAGCATGTTGCCGTAGACGGAAGGATCGAGCGGCAGGAACGGCGAGCCGAAGCAGGTGGAGAATTCCGGCTGCGGCTCGTTGCCGAGACCACGCTCGGTGCCGGCGACCTTGGCGGTGTAGCCGGACAGGAAGTGATACATCGCCTGCGCCGGCGAAAGTTTCGCGATCGGCGGCAAGACGCCGAAGGCGTCGGCAGCGAGCATCACGACGTTCTTCGGCTGCCCGGCGCGGCCGGTGCGCGAAGCGTTCGGGATGAAGTCGAGCGGATAGGCCGAACGGGTGTTCTCGGTCTTCGAGCCGTCGTCGAAATCGGGAACGCGAGTGTCCTCATCGAGCACCACGTTTTCCAGCACGGCGCCGAAGCGGTTGCTGGCGGCGAAGATCTGCGGCTCGGCTTCTTTCGACAGCTTGATGCACTTGGCATAGCAGCCGCCTTCGAAGTTGAAGACGCCGTCATTGCCCCAGCCATGCTCGTCGTCGCCGATCAGCGTGCGGTTGGGATCGGCCGAGAGCGTGGTCTTGCCGGTGCCGGACAGGCCAAAAAAGATCGCGGTGTCGCCCTTGGGCCCGACATTGGCCGAGCAGTGCATCGGCATCACGCCCTTGGCGGGCAAGTAATAGTTCAGCGTGGTGAAGACCGACTTCTTCATCTCGCCGGCATAATAAGACCCGCCGATCAGGACGATCTTGCGGGCGAAATCGATGGCGACGACGTTCTCCGACTTGCATCCGTGGCGTTTGGGATCGGCGCGGAAGCTCGGCAGGTCGATGATGGTGAGCTCCGGCACGAAGTCGCGCAGCGTCGACGCCTCGGGGCGGATCAGCAGCGTGCGGATGAACAGCGAGTGCCAGGCGAGTTCGGTGAAAACGCGCGTCTTGATCTGGAAGGTCGGATCGGCGCCGCCATAGAGATCCTGCGCGTACAGCGTCATGCCTTCGGCATGCTTGAGGAAGTCGGCATAGAGCGCGGAGAACTGGTCAGCAGTGATCGACTGGTTGCCGGCCCACCACATGTTCTTGTCGGTGGTGGCGTCGCGAACCGTGAACTTGTCCTTCGGGCTGCGGCCGGTGAATTCACCGGTATCCGCGCACAGGGCGCCATCGGCCGACAGCACGGCCTCGCCTTTCGCGAGCGAATATTGATAGAGCTGCGGCGCGCCAAGGTTCCAGTGCACCGTCTTGAGATTTTTTAAGCCAAATTTGTCGGCGCCGAAGGCACCGTTGCGTAGACCCGTCTCTTGCACGAAGACTCCTCCTCGAACCCGCGTTACTTCGAATTGCGCGCTGTCGCTTGACGCGCTCTGTCGCGGTGACCCCTGAATATAGCCTTCCGGCCCCGGTCCGGCGACCTAATACTGATGAACGCCGTGCTTGCCAAGCCGATCCGCATGTTTTGGTTATTTGCAAAAAATGAGCCTTGATCTCGCTCAAACGATTGCTGCGGCGCTTTTCCTCGCTTTGCCGTCATGATTGCGCGACCATCCGTCGCTACCGGCGGGCCGGTCAATTGCTGCATTGCAGCATCAAAAAATTAACTGCTGACGGTGGGCCTTCTGCACGCAGTGACGCGCTGAATCGCGTTCGGCTGCCAGGCGAAGCGCAGCGTGAGGCACAGCCCCGCGGTCGGCCAAATCAGCATCACCGCTTTCGCCTGATTGCTTGCCCCATCATTGCTTTTCCCGCGCCTCGCCCGCCAGCCGCACCAGCATTTTGCGCAACTCCAACCCGCTGGTGACCCGCTCCGGGAAATCCAGCCGCAGCGTGGCGCTGCCGGCCTGCATATCCATGCCGTCGGGATCACATCCGGTACAGGACCAGTCGGCAGGCTCAGCCCCCAGCAGCTTCGTGGCGTAGAGGTTCATCGCCTCGCGGTGATCCTCGTTCATGTGTTCGACCGCGCCCTGCTCGGCCCCAATCAGCTCGCCGGCATCGGCGATCTCGGTCAGAAACTGCGCAGGCTTGAGGTCGATGATACGGCCGAAGCCGGCGACCAGATGCAGGCCGGTCGGGGCTATCCGGAAGAACGAGAAATCCTTGAAGTCCACGAACGCTGCCGCGGACGGATGGGCATTGAGATAGCGCCGGCGCAGGATCGCAGCGGTCTCGCCCTCGGCCTCCTCGGCCCGGCCGGCCAGCATGATCCGCGCGCCCTCCAGCGGATCGCCGGCGGCACGTTCGTCCAGCATCAGCGACACCCGGCTGTCGGCGAGGATATTCCTGGTATGCAGCGCCAGCCGCGAAATCAGCAGGATCGGCGAGCCGTCGGCGTGGCTGGCGACGTTGACCAGCGAGCAATAGGGATCGCCGCTCCCGGCCGTCAGCGTCGCCAGAGCGCCCTGCCGGCTCCGCCGCAGCAGCGAGCGGGATAATCTGGAAGCGTTGAATTCAGCAGTCGGCTGCATGGGTTCCTTTCAGGCCATCTTATTGCAAAAAGGGCCTTTTTTCCGGGCCGCAGAGGGTGCTATATGGGGATGCACGACGCCCGTGGAAGCGTTTTTGCGGAACTCGGTCACACTTCAGCCCAGCTTGCATTGCTCGTTGACCGCGTAAGTAGACAATTTATTCGGCGCACCGCTCGATCGCCCGCCGTTTAAGCCACTCTCATTCTGAAAGCAGGCTCATGCCCACAATCGCCTTGGTCGACGATGACCGCAACATTCTCACTTCCGTCTCGATCGCGCTCGAAGCCGAAGGCTATCGCATCATGACCTATACGGATGGTGCGTCGGCGCTGGACGGATTCCGTACCTCGCCGCCGGACCTGGCGATCCTCGACATCAAGATGCCGAGGATGGACGGCATGGAGACGCTGCGGCGGCTGCGGCAGAAATCCGATCTGCCGGTGATCTTCCTGACCTCCAAGGATGAGGAAATCGACGAATTGTTCGGCCTCAAGATGGGCGCCGACGATTTCATCCGCAAGCCGTTTTCGCAGCGCCTGCTGGTGGAGCGCGTCAAGGCCGTGCTGCGCCGGGGCCAGCCCAAGGACCCGACCGCCGTTCCGAAGGAGCCGGATGCGCGCGCCCTGGACCGCGGCCTGCTGCGGATGGATCCGGAACGCCATACCTGCACCTGGAAGAACGAACCGGTGACGCTGACGGTAACCGAGTTCCTGATCCTGCAGGCGCTGGCGACCCGCCCCGGTGTCGTGAAGAGCCGCAACGCGCTGATGGACGCGGCCTATGACGATCAGGTCTATGTCGACGACCGCACCATCGACAGCCACATCAAGCGGCTGCGCAAGAAGTTCAAGGTGGTGGACGACGACTTCGAGATGATCGAGACGCTGTACGGCGTCGGCTATCGTTTCAAGGAAGCCTGATCCGAGCCGGCCGCGGCCGGTTCCGGTGCAAGCGCCGGGCGATTGTCCGGCCGTCATGCTTGAAAGATAACGTGCGGGGCGCCGTCTGACTCATCCGCACGAGCGGCGCAGAACGACGAAGCGGCGCATCACAACGGGGCAGCCAGCTATTGCTAGATCGAACGCAACCCGATCCAGGCCTGAACCACGAGGATGCTTCGGACTCCCTCGACCGGGACCGCGTTGCCGACGATAGCCCGCGCGATACCGGCTGGCGGCGACCGCTCGGCTGGATGCGGCGGGCCGGGCAATTCTTCTTCGCGCTTTCCTTCTCCAGCCTCACGCGCCGCATCGTCTCGCTCAACCTGGCCGGCCTCGTCGCGCTGGTGGCGAGTATTCTCTACCTGTCGCAGTTCCGCGCCGGCCTGATCGACGCCCGCGCGCAGAGCCTGCTGGTGCAGGCCGAAATCATCGCCGGCGCCATTGCGGCGTCCGCCACCGTCGAAACCAACACCATCACCATCGATCCGGACCGCCTGCTCGACCTGAAGCCCGGCGAAAGCTACGGCGCGCCCGACGAATCCTCCGGTCTGGATTTCCCGATCAATCCGGAGCGGGTCGCGCCGGTGCTGCGGCGGCTGATCTCGCCGACCAAGACGCGCGCCCGCATCTATGGCGGCGATGGCGGCATGATCCTCGACAGCCGCAATCTCTATGGCCGGGGCGACGTGCTGCGCTTCGAACTGCCGCCGCCGACAACGGAGAAACCCGGCTTCGTCGAGCGGGCCACGATCTCGGTGCGCACCTGGCTCAACCGCGGCGACCTGCCGCTCTATCGCGAACTCGGCCCGGAAAACGGCAAGGGCTACGAGGAGGTCGTGCAGGCGCTCGACGGCGTCAAGAGCAGCATGGTGCGCGTCAACGACCGCGGCGAGGTGATCGTCTCGGTCGCGGTGCCGGTGCAGCGGTTCCGCGCCGTGCATGGTTCGCTGATGTTGTCGACGCAGGGCGACGACATCGACCAGATGGTGACGGCCGAACGTCTGGCGATCCTCAAGGTCGGCGGCGTGGCCTCGGCGGTCATGATCATGCTGTCGCTGCTGCTGGCGAGCACGATCGCGGGGCCGGTGCGGCGGCTGGCCGACGGCGCCGAGCGCGTTCGCCGCCGCATCCAGACCCGTGTCGAGATTCCGGACTTCACCCGCCGGCGCGACGAGATCGGCCATCTGTCCGGCGCGCTACGCGACATGACGAATGCGCTATATAGCCGCATCGAGGCGATCGAGATGTTCGCCGCCGACGTCGCCCATGAACTGAAGAACCCGCTGACCTCGTTGCGGTCGGCGGTGGAGACGCTGCCCTTGGCGCGCAACGAAACCAGCCGCGCGCGGCTGCTCGAGGTGATCGAGCACGACGTCAAGCGGCTCGACCGGCTGATCTCGGACATTTCCGACGCCAGCCGGCTTGATGCGGAATTGCAGCGACAGGACATGGCGCCGGTCGATTTGCGCCGGCTGCTGACGACGCTCACTTCTGTGGCCAACGAAACCCGGCTCGGCCACGACGTCGCGGTGGAGACCCGCTTCGAGGGCCGCGGATCGACCGACACGTTCTCGGTGCCCGGCCATGATTCGCGGCTCGGGCAGGTGATCTCCAATCTGCTGTCCAATGCGCAGTCGTTCTCGACGCCGGGCGGCAAGGTGCGCGTCACCTGCCGGCGCGTGCGCTCCGAAATCGAGATCGTCGTCGATGACGACGGGCCCGGCATCGGCGAGGACGCGCTGGAACGCATCTTCGAGCGCTTCTACACCGACCGTCCGCACCAGGGGTTCGGTCAGAACTCCGGCCTCGGACTGTCGATCTCCAAGCAGATCATCGAAGCGCATAACGGGCGGATCTGGGCCGAAAATCGCCATGGCCCGGCCGATGCCGACGGCAAGCCCACGGTAGCGGGCGCACGCTTCGTGGTCAGGCTGCCGGCACCATCGCCATGACCGATAGCGCCAGCGTGCACGCTTCCGCCGTGCTGGTGGGCGATCGCGCCGTGCTGATCCGGGGGCCGTCAGGGGCAGGCAAGTCGCGGCTCGCCTTCGATTTGATTCTAGCGGGGCGCTCTGGACAGCTTCCGGCGGCCGTTCTGGTCGGCGACGACCGTGTCCATCTCGACACAGTAGCGGAACAATTGTGGGTCCGGCCGGCGCGCGAACTGGCCGGCCTGATCGAGATCAGGGGGCTCGGGATTCGCCGCTGCGGCTATGCAAGTGAGGCAATTGTTGGACTCGTCGTCGATCTGGCGGCCAGCGATGCGGAGCGGCTGCCCCGGCCCGAATCGCTCTCGATCCGGTTAAATGGTGTTTCGTTACCACGAATCCCCGTCGGAGCCGGCTACGCACCCCTCCCGCTGATTGCAGCCGCTTTGACGACAACCGCCGGTTCTGATTCCATCAGACCTTCGGATGATTGCCTGAAGGGAATTGGTAACCATATAAGCCCCAATATCGCCACCGATTAAACCGGCACAGGCCTCACTCTCTACCGCCAAAATCCGGGACAATAGCCAAGATGCCCTCTTGCGCGGGGCCTCTGGATGGTCAAAGTGGCGCGTTCGTGCGGTGCACCAAAAAGCACCCGCGAGGAGTTTCCGATGATTGGTCTAGTGCTTGTGACCCATGGGCGCCTTGCCGACGAGTTCAGGGCGGCGCTTGAACATGTCATGGGTCCGCAAAAACAAATTGAAGCCATCACGATTGGAGCCGAAGACGACTCCGATCTGTGTCGAAGCGATATCATCGAAGCGGTGAATCGCGTCGACAGTGGCGATGGTGTCGCTATTCTCACCGACATGTTCGGCGGCACCCCATCCAACCTTGCGATTTCCTGCATGAGCCGCCCGAAGGTGGAAGTGCTCGCAGGCATCAATCTTCCAATGCTGGTCAAGCTCGCCAAGGTGCGTGAAGAGCGATCGCTTCCCGATGCCATTGCGATGGCCCAGGAAGCCGGCCGCAAATACGTCACCATCGCCAGCCGCGTACTCGCCGGCAAATGAGCGACGACGCCGCGCCCGGAAAGGAACTCGGGCCGGGCGTGCCTGCGGGCGCCATTTCGCGGGAACTTCTCATCATCAACAAGCGCGGCCTGCATGCACGGGCATCGGCGAAGTTCGTCCAGATGGTCGAGAAGTTCGATGCCGAGGTCTGGGTAACCCGCGGTAGCGAAACCGTGGGCGGCACCTCGATCATGGGCTTGATGATGCTGGCCGCAGGTCCCGGAACCACCGTTACGGTTTCGGCGAAGGGACCGGAAGCCGAAGCCGCGATCGATGCGATCGCGGCACTGGTCGCCGACAAGTTCAACGAAGAAGGCGTTTGAGCGGCGCCAAGCGCTGTAATTCTCAAACCCTCATGGTGAGGAGCCGCGAAGCGGCGTCTCGAACCACGAGGCCCGGCTGGTGCCATTCATCCTTCGACGGCGCTACGCGGTGCCTCAGGATGAGGTCTGACACCTGATAGAGGTGAGACAATCTTCAAAACGGATTCGTGACAATCCCGCCGTCGACGCGGAGCGCGGCGCCATTCGTGGCGCTCGAGGCTTTCGAACAGACGTAACAGATCAAATTGGCGACCTCTTCGGGCTTGGCGTAGCGCTGCAGCAGCGACGCCGGCCGGCGTTCGCTGAAGGTGCGCGAGACCAGATCCTCGACGGTTGTTCCCATCGTCTTCGCGCGCGCGGCCAGCCGCACCGGCGCCATCTCGACCCAGGTAGGTCCCGGCATCACCGAATTGACGGTTACGTTGGTGCCTTTCGTCATCTCGGCCGCGCCGCGTGCGATGACCAGTTGCGCCGACTTCGAGAAGCCGTAATGCACCATCTCCTTTGGAATGTAGACGCCGGATTCGCTGGAGACGAACACGACGCGGCCCCAGTCCTTGTCGTCGAGCATCCGCTTCAGATAGTGCCGCGTCAGCCGGACTCCGCTCATCACGTTGACCTCGAACATCCTGGTCCAGTCGGCGTCCTCGATGTCGAAGAAACCCTTGGGATCGTAGATGCCGAGATTGTTGACGAGGATATCGACGTCGGGGAACTGCGCCACCAGTGCGCTGCAGCCGGCCGCATCGCCGAGATCGAACACGGCCGCTTGCACCTTGGCAGACGGCGCCGCCTGCCGGACTTTTGCAGCAGCCTCATCCACTGCCGCCTTGTCCCGGCCGTTGACGATGACGTCCGCACCCATTTGCGCAAGCCCGATGGCGGTGGCAAGCCCAATGCCGCGCGTCGAGCCGGTGACGAGCGCCGTCTTTCCTTTCAGATCGAGATCCATCCGTTTCCCCCTTCAGGAGTTCTTGCGCTTGCGCGCTATTTGGCTGGCGGCACGATATACACGTTCCATGCCGTTGCGGGACCCGGCATCCCCGGAAAGAACCGACGGGTCGTGATCACGATGTGCTCGGCGTTGGCGGCATGGGCCTTCATCCAGGCCTCGCACTTCTCCAGCTTCCAGTCGCCGGTTTCGCAGATGCCGATGAAGCCCGAGCGCCTCGCTTCCTCGAGCGAGGTCAGGCCCGACGACCACGGCTCGTCCGGCGTCAGGGGGGCCGGATGATCGGGGCTGTAGAAGGTGACGGGCTGGCCGGTATCGGTATAGGCCGCGACCACCGGCCAGCGCGAACGAAAGCGCGTGTGCCAGATGTCCGTCAGTTCGCGGGCGAGTTCGGAGCGCGCCCGGTAGGTCGCGCCGGCGGTGCGTTTCTCGTTCAGCTCATACGCAACGATCCTTGGCGAGGCCGCCAGCACGATGAGCGAAATCACCAGCCAGCTCGAGGCCAGGTTGAACAGTGCGATGCGCCGGACCCGCAGCGCGGGAATGGTCATCAAGGCGAGCGGCACCAGGAAGAACAGCGGAATGCCCCAGTCGGTCTTGATGTAGACATGGAAGAGCAACGCGCCGAGCGGCGGGCCGACCGCCACCACTGCCTGGATGATCCAGATGTTGATCGCCTGCGAAACGTTCACGCCGGGATTGGCGCCGCGCGACCAGAATGTTCGCAGCTTCCAGCGCCGCGGCGGCCACGCCAGCGCAATCGCGCCGAGCAATATCGGCAGCGCCAGCAGCGCCAGATTATGCCCGATATAGCCCACCACGAGACGGCGCATCATCGCCGGCTCGTTTAGCGAATAGGTGTCGCCGGCATAGGTAAGCGGGACGAAATTCACCTGCTTCAGCCACATCACATGCGGCAGCATCGCCACCACCAGCGCGGCGATCGCGACCCATGGCGCCGGCGATCGCAGGAATTTCAGGCGGTCGGGGTGGAGCAGTGCAGCGAGACCGATGGCGCCGATCATGGTCAGCGCCCAGTATTTGGTCATCAGCGCCAGCGCACCGGCGAGCCCGAGCCAGATGCCTGATTTCACGCTGCGCTTCTCGAACGCATCGAGATAGGCCAGCACCAGCAGCGGCAGCGTGGCGAGCTGCAGCAGATCCGGGTTGTACTTGAAGCCCTTGAAGTTGAAGATCGGATAGATCGCGAGCATCACGACCACGAAGAACGCGCGGCGGCGATCGACCACGCGTAGCGCCAGCAGCCAGCAGATCACGAGGCTGCAGCCGAGCGTCGCCATCGCCAGCGCATAGCTCGCCCAGTCCGTGACCGGAAAGATCCTGAACCAGACGCCGGCCACCCATCCCGACAGCGGCGGATGCTTGCCATAGCCGAGCAGGAACTTCTGGCCCCACGCAAAGCCTTCTGCGACGTCCATGTGAACGTCCTGCCCGGTCTTCAGATTGACCAGGATCACCGTCCACAGCACCGCATGAACCACCGCGAAGCCGGTTACCAGCGAAAGCCCGCGCCTCGGGTCAGTGGCGCGCGAGGCCAGCCACGCCGCCAGCCGCCGCATGGAGAAAATGCGCTTCGAACGCGCTGGCGCTGGTAAAATGGATGCAGTGGACATGGCCTGAGTGGGTAGCGCGTTTTCGGACCAAGTGGAATCAGCTTGGCGTGAAGAATCCCCTTTAGAATACAGCAATATGGTTGCCGCACGGGGATGTGAATGCTATCCCGCGCCCATGACAACCGCCCCCATTTCCAACATCCGCAACTTCTCCATCGTCGCCCATATCGACCATGGCAAATCGACGCTGGCCGACCGCCTGATCCAGATGACCGGCGGGCTGAGCGATCGTGAAATGGCGGGCAAGGAGCAGGTGCTCGATTCGATGGATATCGAGCGCGAGCGCGGCATCACCATCAAGGCGCAGACCGTCCGGCTCAATTACCGCGCCAAGGACGGCAAGGATTACATCTTCAACCTGATGGACACGCCCGGCCATGTCGACTTCGCCTACGAAGTCTCGCGCTCGCTGGCGGCCTGCGAGGGATCGCTGCTGGTGGTCGATGCCAGCCAGGGCGTCGAGGCGCAAACGCTCGCCAACGTCTACCAGGCGCTCGACAACAATCACGAGATCGTGCCGGTCCTCAACAAGGTCGACCTGCCCGCGGCCGAGCCCGACAAGGTCAAGCAGCAGATCGAGGACGTGATCGGCATCGATGCGTCGGATGCCGTGATGATCTCGGCCAAGACCGGCCTCGGCGTTCCCGACGTGCTGGAGGCCATCGTCACCCGCCTGCCGCCGCCAAAGGGCGATCGCGACGCGACGCTGAAGGCGCTGCTGGTCGACAGCTGGTACGACGTCTATCTCGGCGTCGTCGTGCTCATTCGCGTCGTCGATGGCACCATGAAGAAGGGCCAGCGCATCCGCATGATGGGCACCGGTGCGGCCTATGACGTCGAGCGCGTCGGCTTCTTCACGCCGAAGATGGAGCAGGTCGACGAACTCGGTCCCGGCGAGATCGGCTTCATCACCGCGGCGATCAAGGAAGTCGCCGATACCCGCGTCGGCGACACCATCACCGACGACAGGAAGCCGATCAGCGAAATGCTGCCGGGCTTCAAGCCGGCGATCCCGGTGGTGTTCTGCGGTCTCTTTCCAGCCGATGCCAACGATTTCGAGACGCTGCGTGGCGCGATGGGCAAGCTGCGGCTCAACGACGCGAGCTTCTCCTACGAGATGGAAACCTCGGCCGCACTCGGCTTCGGCTTCCGCTGCGGCTTCCTCGGGCTGCTGCACCTGGAGATCATCCAGGAGCGGCTGTCGCGCGAGTTCGACCTCAACCTGATCGCGACCGCACCGAGCGTGATCTACAAGATGCACCTGACCGACGGCACAGAGCTTTCGATCCACAATCCGGTCGACATGCCCGACGTGGTCAAGATCGCCGACATCGAGGAGCCGTGGATCGAGGCCACGATCCTGACGCCCGACGAATATCTCGGCAGCGTGCTCAAGCTGTGCCAGGACCGCCGCGGCGCGCAGAAGGAGCTGACTTACGTCGGCTCCCGCGCGATGGTGAAATACGATCTGCCGCTCAACGAAGTCGTGTTCGACTTCTACGACCGCCTGAAATCGGTCTCCAAGGGCTACGCCTCGTTCGACTATCATTTGACCGACTACAAGGTCGCCGACCTCGTCAAGATGCAGATCCTCGTCAACGGCGAGCCGGTCGATGCGCTGTCTATGCTGGTGCACCGGACCCGCGCCGAGGGCCGCGGCCGCGCCATGGTCGAGAAGATGAAGGAACTGATTCCGCCGCACATGTTCCAGATCCCGATCCAGGCCGCGATCGGCGGCAAGGTGATCGCCCGCGAGACCGTCCGCGCGCTGCGCAAGGACGTCACCGCCAAGTGCTATGGCGGCGACATCACGCGCAAACGCAAGCTTCTGGAGAAGCAGAAGGAAGGCAAGAAGAAGATGCGGCAGTTCGGCAAGGTCGACATCCCGCAGGAAGCGTTCATTGCGGCGCTGAAGGTCGATAGCTGAGCAGCAATCGCCTGCCTTCGAGGGCTTGTTTTGACCGCCTAAAAATGGCTTGTTTTCCGTCATGGCCGGGCTTGTCCCGGCCATCCACGTCTTTGGTCATTGCTGGAGCAAAGACGTGGATGCCCGGCACAGGGCCGGGCATGACGATCGAGAGATCCTCAGGAAGTTCTCAAGACATAGAATTTCGAATCGACGGCCATGATCGGGAAGGCCTTGGGCAGTTCGGCTTTCTGCAGCTCGACAAAGCCGTTCTTTTCATAGAACCGGTGCGCTGCCAGAAACTTTTCCGTGGTGCCGAGAAAGATCTCGGAAACACCTTTCGCGCGCGCGTGCGCCAGCAAGGCATCGAGCAGCTTTCCCGCCACGCCGAACTCGCGGCCACGAAACGGCGCGGCGACGAACATCTTTCGCAGCGCCGCCTGCCGCTGGCCGATGTCTTTCAATCCGACGGTGCCAACGACCTCGCCGTTTGTTCGCGCCACCCAGAAGCCGCCCGTTCCAGATTGGTAGAACCCGGGAATGTTGGTGAGGTCAGGCTGATCGGCTTCCGTGATGGGAATGCCGAATTCGCGTTGCTGGATCGGCAGGATGACATTCAGGACGCTTTGCTGATCGGCATCGGAAAAGTCAGTTACAAGAACTTTTTGCATCAGCGTCCCTTCGTTCCAGCCGACTGTAGCACCACGCGAAGGCAATGATTTGGGTGGGGCTGACTAGCATGATGAGACTCGATGGACAATCGAGGGTGAACTCTGCCGCATAAGATGGTACCCTGCACCGATGTCCACGCCCCCCCAAAAAGACAAAGACACTGTCTCGCACTCCCCGGCTGCGCATGGCTGCGTGCCGCGATCCGCGCGACCGGAAGCTTCGAGCAGATTTGTGCCGACAAGCAAAGCTGATGGCGCAACATCCCGAGAATGACGGCATGGATGCCTGGAATGAAGTCGCTTACGACTGGAGTGGCTGGAAGTGAAGCGCGGCGACGTCGTGCCAGTGGCCGTTCCGCGATAGCCGCTCAGACCCGGGATGCGTCTACCACCTTGCTCTCCCCTCGCAGATCGGCCACCATCCGCCCCGCTCAGAACATAAATACAAAAGAGCGAGGAAACGCATGAGCAAGTCCTCCGGGTCTTCCTACGGCTGGGTCGTGGTCGCCGTCGGCGCGCTGATGACCTGCGTCGGCTTCGGCGCGATGCTGTCGCTGGCCGTGTTCCTGCAGCCGATTTCGCAAGACATGGGCTGGTCGCGCAGCGGCGTTTCGGCGGCGGCGACGATCGACTTTCTTGCCATGGGGCTTGCTGCATTCTTCTGGGGCACGCTGTCCGACCGGTTTGGCACCCGTATCGTGGTGCTGTCGGGCGCGGTGCTGCTTGGCACGGGACTGGTTGCGGCGAGCCAGGCCACCAGCCTGTGGCAGTTCCAGCTGGCCTTCGGCGTACTGATCGGGATCGCGGCCGGCAGCTTCTACGCGCCGATGGTCGCGGTGGCGAGCGCCTGGATCGAACATCACCGCAGCCTTGCGGTCGCGCTGGTGTCCGCCGGCATGGGCGTGTCGCCGCTGACGGTCGCGCCGTTCGCAAGCTGGCTGATCGCCGCCTACGACTGGCGCACCGCGATGCTGGTGATCGGCATCGCCGCGTGGGCGCTGTTGATCCCGGCCGCGTTTCTTGTGCGCCCGGCGCCAGAGCCCGCAGAAGCGGACACAGCAAGTGGAACCGGCGCACCGGAAACGCAATGGACCGTCGCGCAGGCGCTGCGGACGCCCCAATTCATCACGCTGGCGCTGGCGCATTTCGCCTGCTGCGCGGCGCATTCGGGCCCGATCTTCCACATGGTGAGCTATGCCATGATCTGCGGCATCGCGCCGCTGACCGCCGTGACCGTCTACAGCCTTGCCGGATTCTCCGGCCTCGGCGGCCGCCTGCTGCTCGGCGTATTGGCCGATCGCTTCGGCGCCAAGCACATTCTGGTCGGCGGCCTGTTCGTGCAGGCGATGTCGGTCGCGGCCTATCTCGCGGTCGGCCAGCTCGGCGAATTCTATGCGCTGTCTGTGATCTTCGGCCTCGCCTATGGCGGCGTGATGCCGCTCTACGCGGTGCTGGTGCGCGAATATTTCGGCGCGCGCATCATGGGCAGCGTGTTCGGCGCCGTCTCCGCCTTCGCAAGCCTCGGCATGGCGCTGGGCCCGCTGGCCGGCGGCTGGGTGTTCGACACGTTCCAGGCCTACAACTGGCTCTATGTCGGCTCGTTTGCGATCGGCATCGCCGCGGTCGCGGTGGCGCTGAGCTTCCCGTCCGCAAAGCGGCCATCGCAACCATCGCTCGATCTCGGCCGCGCCGCGGCATGAACAGGAAACCACGAGGAAGCGCATGAACAAGCCCGGCGGCTTCGATCTGGTCGAGCGCGCAAGAGCGCTGGCGCCACTGATCGCACGGGAGGCCGACGAGATCGAGCGGAAGCGGCGGCTGACGCCTGTTGTGACGCAGGCGCTGATCGAGAACGGGCTCTATCGCGCGCTGCTGCCGCAGAGCCTCGGCGGCGCTGAGGCCCCGCTCGAAACCTTCATGCAGATGCAGGAGGAAGTCGCCAAGGCCGATGCCTCCACCGCATGGTGCCTCGGCCAGTGCAGCGTCTGCGCCATGACCGCAGCCTATCTCGATCCCGATACCGCGAACGAGATCTTCAACGTCGCACCCGGCATTCTGGCGTGGGGCGCGATCAATCACGAAGTGCAGGCGGTTCCGGGCGGTTACAAGGCCAATGCGCGCTGGGACTTTGCCTCCGGCTCGCGGCAGGCGAGCTGGCTCGGCGCTCACGTTCGCGTCGTCGAGGCCGACGGCACGCCGCGGCGCAAGCCGGACGGCTCGCCGGAGATCCGCACCATCCTGTTCCCGGTGACGAGCGCGACGATGCACGACGTTGGGACGTGATCGGCCTGCGCGGCACCGGCACCGATTCCTATTCGGTCGAGAACCTGTTCATTCCCGAACGCTTCGCCGCGCTGCGCGACGAAGCCGTGGCACGACGCGAGAACGGGCCGCTGTACAAGCTCACCACCAACATGGTGTTCGGCATGGGCTTCGCCGCGACCTCGCTCGGCGTTGCGCGCGCCACGCTCGATGCGGCCACCGAGCTCGCGCGCGGCAAGACGCCTCAAGCGCTGAAGTCGATGCGCGACAACAATGCCGTGCAGGGATTGATCGGCCGCACCGAGGCCAGCCTGCGCGCCGCGCGCGCCTATCTCTACGCGACCGCCGCCGAGGTCTGGCGCGACCTGTTGCGCGGCGAAGCGACCACCGAAGCCCATCGCGTGGCGCTGCGCATCGCGACCACCTGGACCATTCATCAATCCGCCGCCGTGGTCGACACCGCCTATCACATGGCGGGCGCCACCGCCGTGTTCAACGCCAACAAGTTCGAGCGGCGTTTTCGCGACATGCACGCCATCGCGCAGCAGATCCAGGGCCGCGACGCCCATTACGAGGACGCCGGCAAGGCGATCCTCTCGGGCAATCTCGCTACGCCGCCGACGATGCGATGACGCGCTGCACCGTAGTATTACGGACCGCCCCGCACCCCCTGTTGTTAAGCAATTGATGAAATCTCTTACGGAGCCCCGCCTTCTGGAGTTCCGGACGTCCCATGTTCAAGATTCGCTCGATCGCCGTTCGCCTGATCCTCGCCATTTCCCTGACGGTAGCCGTTGCCTGCGCCATTCTCGGAACCTTCTCGATCGCTCAGCAGCGCTCGCTGACGCAGCTCGCGCTCGATCAGCAGCTCAAGCTGCAATATGACAGCGTGATTGCCGCCATCGATTATGAGGGGCGTGCCGCGCTTGCGGTCAGTTCTGCGGTCGCCGCGCTGCCTCCGGTCGCCGAGGCGCTCGCCAAGGAAGACCGGGACGGTTTGGCCGCGCTGCTCGGGGACACCATGAAGGCGCTGACGGCCCAGGGCATCCCGCTGATCACCTTCCAGAAGCCGCCGGCCCACGTCATCTACCGCGTCCACGCGCCGAAAGTCTTTGGTGACGACATCTCCTCACGCCGCAACACGGTGGTGGAGGCGAACAAGACCGGCAAGCAGATCGTGGGCGTCGAACCCGGCCGCGAAGCGCTCAGCATTTTCGGCATGACGCCGATCATGCGGGACGGCAAGAGCCTGGCGAATGTCGATGTCGGCGCCGCCTTCGGCAAGGAATTCGTGGATCGCGCCAAGAAGCGTTTCGGCATCGACCTTGCGGTCTATTCGTACGACGGTAAGGATTTCAAGAGACTGTCCTCAACCTTCGGCGACGCCGTCGTCGCGACGCCGGCCGAACTGAAGAGCGTGTTCGACGGCCAGGCGGTACGTCGCGACGCGACGGTCAACGGCCATCCTGCCGCGCTGTATCTTGGACAGATCAAGAATTACGCCGGGCAGCCGGTCGGCCTTCTCGAGGTCATCAAGGATACCACCGAGTATGAAGCGGCGGCGGCGAGTTCGCAGCGCAACCTGATCCTCGGCACGCTGGCCATCCTGGCCGGCGCCATCGTGCTGGCGTTCCTGCTCGGTCGCGGCCTGTCCCGTCCACTGGCTGCGATAACCGCCGTGATGAACCGTCTTTCCGGCGGCGAGATCGACGTCACGATTCCGGGCAGCGAGCGCCGCGACGAACTCGGCACCATGGCCAAAGCGGTCGACGTGTTCCGCCGCAGCATGATCGAGGCACGCAGCATGCGCGAGACGCAGGAAGCCTCCAAGCAGCAGACCGAAGAAGAGAAGAAGGCCCTGCAGCGCCAGATGGCCGACCGCTTCGAGACCGACGTCAAGAGCGTCGTCGCCGCGGTCGCCCAGGCGACGACCGACATGCAGCGCGTGGCCGGCGAGATCGCGACAAGCGTGAACGGCACGTCGCAGCGCGCCGCCGCTGCCGCAGCCGCTTCCGACGAGGCATCCGGCAGCGTCAGCACGGTTGCCGCCGCGACGGAAGAACTCGCCTCCTCCGTCGCCGAGATCGGCCGGCAGGTCACCCATTCCAGCCAGGTCGCCGAAAGCGCCGTGGTCAAGGCCGGACAAACCACCGAGATGGTGAGCAGCCTTGCTTCGGCCGCCGAAAAGATCGGCGACGTATTGCGCCTGATCGGCGCCATCGCAAGCCAGACCAACCTGCTGGCGCTGAACGCGACCATCGAAGCCGCGCGCGCCGGCGAGGCTGGCCGCGGCTTTGCCGTCGTCGCGTCCGAAGTCAAGGAGCTCGCCAGCCAGACCGCGAAGGCCACCGAGGAAATCGCGGGACAGGTGGCTGCGATCCAGTCCGCCACCGGCGACTGCGTGACGGCGATCGGCGGCATCAGCGACACCATCCGCGAGATCAGCGGGATCGCCACCACGATCGCCGCCGCCGTGGAACAGCAGGATTCGGCGACGCGGGAAATCGCCCGCAGCGTCCAGCAGGCGGCCACCGGCACCAGCGAGGTCTCGATCAACGTGACCGGCGCCAGCCAGGCCGCCGACCAGTCGCGCGCGCTGGCCGAGAACGTCTCGGCGGCAACCGGCCAACTCGGCCGGCAGGCCGATGCGCTGTACAAGAGCGTCGATACGTTCCTGGCCGGGCTGCGCAACGCCGCCTAGAGCCTTATCGGTTCTGATTGAATCAGAACCGGGCTCTAGTCTTTTGTTTTGACGCGTTTTCTTTACGCGAACCGGTATCCACTTCGCTCGAAAACGCTCGAAGCATCGATCGCGCAAGGCCCGGCTTCCGCCGGGCCGGCGCCTGCCCTATTCTGTCCGTCGCTTCGAAGCAGGCGCGGGCAGTCCATGGTGAAGAAATCCGTCAAGAAGGGCGTCGCAGTCAACGCTGCGAAGAAGCGCGCCGGTGCCCCAAATGCCGCGCTGAATGGCGTCTTCGACGCCTATCCAAAGCCGGTAAAGGCAAAATTGCTGGCGCTGCGCCGGCTGATCTTCGATACCGCGAAGGCCACCAGCGGCGTCGGCGCGCTGGAAGAAGCGCTGAAATGGGGGCAGCCGAGCTATCTCACGACCGAGAGCAGGAGCGGCAGCACCATCCGCATCGACCAGGTGAAGACGGAAGCCGGCCAATACGCGGTCTATTTCCATTGCCAGACCGATCTGGTCGAGACGTTTCGCGAGCTCTATCCGGAACTGCGCTACGGCGGCAACCGCAGCATTCTCCTCGACGCTGCCGACAGGTTGCCCGAGGCCGCGCTGCGCCACTGCGTCGCACTGGCACTGACCTATCACCTGCGCAAGCGCAAGGCTGCGCGGGCTGCATAGCAGCAGCGCCACAAATTCTGTCGGTTGCTGCACCATGTTGTGCGCGTCCGGCCTCGCCGAATCCATGGTATGCTCAAGGGAACAGAGTGATCCGATGACATCCCGCCTGATTCTGATCCCCCTCCTCTCTCTCATGATCGTCGCCAACGCCGTGAGCGCGTGGGCGCAGGACAAGGGCACGGTCAATCCAAAACCGCTGCCGCCGCTGGCCAATCCCAACGATCCCAATACTCCCGCGAAACAACTGTTTGGTCGCAAGGTGCTGCCGGCGGCGATGCCGACGCGCACGTACGGATTCTATGCCCATGGCTGCATCGCGGGCGCGGAGGGGCTGCCGATCAACGGCGACAACTGGCAGGTGATGCGGCTGTCACGCAACCGCAACTGGGGCCACCCGGATCTGGTGGCGCTGGTCAAGCGGGTGGCCGCAAAGGCACGCAGGGATGCCGGCTGGCCCGGAATACTGGTCGGCGACATGTCGCAGCCGCGTGGCGGGCCAATGCTTACCGGCCACGCCAGCCATCAGGTGGGACTGGACGCCGACATCTGGCTGACGCCGATGCCGAACCGGCAGTTGTCCCGGAACGAGCGCGAGGAAATGTCGGCCGTGATGATGGTGCGGTCCGACCGGCTCGACATCGACCCCAGCGCCTGGACGCCGACGCATCTTGCGGTGATCCGCGCCGCCGCGCAGGAGCCGACCGTGCAGCGCATTTTCGTCAATGCCGCGATCAAGAAGGCGCTGTGCCGCGAAGCCAGGGGTGATCGCAACTGGCTGCACAAGGTGCGGCCGATGTACGGCCACGACTATCACTTCCACATCCGCATCAAATGTCCGCCTGGCAGCGGCGAGTGCGAGAGCCAGCCCGAACCTACTGAAGGCGAGGGCTGCAGCACAGGCGACCTCGCCTACTGGTTCAGCGACGCGGTGCTGCACCCGAAGCCGCCCAAGGTACCGCCGAAACCGAAGCCGCCGATGACGATGGCGTCGCTGCCGCCCGCCTGCAAGGCGGTGCTGCACGCGGCGGACGCGAAGCACTAGCCGGCACTTCGATCCGGCGACGAGGGGCACCTTTACCTAGCCTCTCAGCATGCTATTGTTCCGGCAGCGATATCCCTGCGGCCGTAAGTCGCCTGGGACCCACCGGAACAGCGCTTCCGATTGTCGCATCCCTGAGCCAATCAACGCCTGTTTGCGGCGCGCGACCTGCGCGACCGTGGGCACGCTCGGAGCGCTACCATGAACCGTTTCGCCGGAATGCTTTCTGCTTTTCTGCTCCTGTTCGGAGCCATTCATTCGCCCGCGACCGCGCAGGACAAGACCCTTACGATTTTCGCCGCAGCTTCGATGAAGAATGCGCTCGACGACATCAATGCCGCCTATGCCGCCAAAACCGGCGTCAAGACCACGGTGAGCTACGCCGCGAGCTCTACCTTGGCGAAACAGATCGAACAGGGGGCGCCTGCCGACGTCTTCATCTCCGCCGACACCGACTGGATGGACTACGCGATCGGCAAAAAGAACATCAACGAACCGAGCCGGGTCAATCTCCTCGGCAACAGCATCGTGCTGATCGCGCCGAAGGATTCGAAAATCGACAATGTGACCATCGGCGCCGGCTTCGACCTCGCCAGGCTCGCCGGCGACGGCAGGATCGCCACCGGCGACGTCAAATCCGTGCCCGTCGGCAAATACGCCAGGGCGGCGCTGAAAAAGCTCGGTTCATGGCAGGCGGCCGAACCGAAATTTGCGATGGCCGAAAGCGTGCGCGCGGCGCTGACGCTGGTCGCGCGCGGCGAAGCGGCGCTCGGCATCGTCTACTCCACCGACGCCAGGGTCGAGCCCGGCGTCAAGGTGGTTGGCACGTTCCCGGGCGATTCCCATCCGGCAATCATCTATCCGGTCGCAGCGACGACCACCGCCAAGCCGGAAACGACGAGATATCTCGCCTTCCTGCGCTCGACCGCGGCGAAGAACATTCTGGAAAAATACGGCTTCAAGTTCCTGGTCAGCCCGTCGACCTGATGTCCGAGATCACGCCGGCCGAATGGACGGCCATCCTGCTGTCGCTGCGGGTCGCCATCATCGCCACGCTGGTCGCGACGCCGTTCGGCATCGCGCTGGCATGGTTGCTGGCGCGACATGATTTCTGGGGCAAGTCGGTTCTCGATGCCTTGGTGCATCTGCCGCTGGTGCTGCCGCCGGTCGTCACGGGCTATCTGCTGCTGCTGACGTTCGGCCGGCGCGGCATGGTCGGCGCGTGGCTCGCCGACAATCTCGGCATCGTGTTCGCGTTCCGCTGGACCGGTGCGGCGCTCGCCTGCGGCGTGATGTCGTTTCCGCTGCTGGTGCGGCCGATACGATTGTCGATCGAGGCGATCGACCGGCGGCTGGAGCAGGCCGCCAGCACGCTCGGCGCCGCGCCCTGGCGGGTGTTCGCCACCGTGACGCTGCCGCTGGCGCTGCCGGGCATCCTGGCCGGCATGGTGCTCGGCTTTGCCAAGGCGATCGGCGAGTTCGGCGCCACCATCACCTTCGTCTCCAACATTCCCGGCGAGACCCAGACGATTTCTTCCGCGATCTATTCGCTGATCCAGACGCCCGATGGCGACACCGCCGCGGCGCGGCTGGTGCTGATCTCCATCGTGATCGCGATGGGCGCCCTGATCGCATCCGAAGCGTTCGCGCGGCGCGCCACCAAGCGCCTGCACGGGAACTGAACCATGCTGCGCGTCGACGTCAGCAAGCAGCTCGGCGAGTTCTCGCTTCAGGCCGCGTTCGAAAGCCAGGGCCGCGTCACCGGTCTGTTCGGCGCGTCCGGCGCCGGCAAGAGTTCGCTGATCAACATCATCGCGGGCCTGCTGCGCCCCGATCGCGGCATCGTCACGCTCGACGACGAGGTGCTGGACGACACTTCCAAGGGCATTCACGTGCCGCCGCACAAGCGCCGGATCGGCTACGTGTTCCAGGACGCGCGGCTGTTTCCGCATCTCGACGTGCGGCAGAACCTCGATTACGGCCGGCGCATGAACGGCCTTCCGGTCGATAAAACGCAGCAAAAGCGCGTCACCGACCTGCTCGACATCGGCCACCTGCTCGACCGCCGCCCCGGCCAGCTCTCCGGCGGCGAACGCCAGCGCGTCGCGCTCGGCCGTGCGCTCTTGTCGAAGCCGCGCCTCTTGCTGCTGGACGAGCCGCTGGGGTCGCTCGACGAGGGCCGCAAGGTCGAGATCTTGCCGTATCTGGTGCGGCTGCGCGACGAGGGCATCCCGATGGTCTATGTCAGCCACGACGCCGCCGAACTGCGCCAGCTCGCAACGCAGATCGTGATGCTGAAAGGCGGCCGCGTCACCGCGCTCGGCGGGGTGAAGGTGCTGACGTAAGACGTCGACGGTTCGCTCCATAGCGGCCGAAATGTGGCGCCGGCTGTGCCCATCCGCCTATTTCTTTCCCTTTCTCCGCCCCGTTTAGCCCGCGTTTCAAATCCACGGTTGCCGCAAACGAGACCTCAGCGCGCCCCTGACTAGTGCTGCAAGGGAGGCGTCGGATGGATCAAGTGTTGCGTACCGGACTATCCTTTCAGCGCAGGCTGCGCCGCGTGCTTGTTGTTGCCGCCATCGTCGGCCCCGTGGCGCTGGCGCCGGAGATGAGTTCGGCCGAGAACCTGCTCGATTTCCTTTTCGGCGGCGGCCAGAAGCAGCAGAACCAGCCCTCGCTTTTCGGCAACATTTTCAACAACAATGCGCAGCCGGCGTCGCCGCGGCCGGCCGTTGCAGGCTCGGGACCAGCGTTCTGCGTGCGCAGTTGCGACGGCAAATATTTTCCGCTGATGCGCGGCGCGGCCTCGCCGACCCAGTTGTGCCAGGCCTTCTGTCCGGCAAGCCCGACCAAGATTTTCTTCGGCTCCAGCATCGATCACGCCTATGCCGCAACTGGCGAGCGTTACGCCGACAGCGAAAACGCCTTTGCCTATCGGAAGGCGCTGCGCGCCGATTGCACCTGCAACGGCCACAATCCCGCCGGGCTGGCGCCGGTCGATATCGCGATGGACGGCTCGTTGCGTTCAGGCGACGTGCTCGCCACCGCCGACGGAAACGTCGCCTATTCCAGCTCGCCGACCGGCAGCGACCAAGCCCGGATTTCTCGCCGCTAGCGTCCCTTCCGGCCTGGACGCCGTAGGTGTGCGCATGGTGCGTAGCTGAACCCGGCATTAACCTCGGACGCCCGACAATGGTGGCGATCTGGCGCATGTCCAGAAACCAGCTTTGCTGTCGAGGGACCGATGGTTCACCATCCCTTTAAACTCTTCTGCTTCTGGACGGTGCGCGTGGTTGCGGCCGTTGCCGTCGGGCTGGCCGCGACGGGTGCGGGGCGCGCGCAGGCGATCTCCCCGCCGGTCTGGACGGTGCCGGAGGTCGGCGCACTGCCGGATGACGATCATGGCCGCCTCGTGCGGCGCGGGCGCGACCTGATCACCGCAACCTACGCCCATATCGGGCCAGAAGTGCCGGATCCGGCCAAACGGTTTGCCGGCAACAATCTTGCCTGCAGCAACTGTCACCTTGAAGCCGGCGTGAAGAAGTTCGGGCTGCCGATCTTCGGGCTGGTCGAGCTGTTTCCGCAGTACAGCGCCCGCCTCGGCGCCGAAATCACCATCGAAGACCGGGTGAACTCGTGCATGTCGCGCAGCATGAACGGCCGCGCGCTGCCGACCGATGGTCCGGAAATGCAGGCCATGGTGGCGTACATCAAGTTCCTGTCGTCCGGCGTCCCTGCCGGCAAAGTGTTGTCAGGCCTCGGGGCCGGCACGATGCCTGAACTTAATCGGTCGGCCGACCCGGTCCGCGGCAGAAAGGTTTACGCGAATGCCTGTCTCGCCTGTCACAACACCGATGGCTCCGGAATCCGCCGCAGCCTGCCGACCAGCGATCTCGGCTACATGGTGCCGCCGCTGTGGGGCCCGGACAGTTTCAACAATGGTGCCGGCATGGCGCGGCTGATTACCGCGGCGAACTTCGTCCACTTCAATATGCCGCACGGGACCGACTACCTGAATCCGCAGCTCACCGTCGAGCAGGCCTGGGACGTCGCGGCTTACATGATCTCTCAACCGCGTCCGACGAAAGCGGGGCTCGACAAGGATTTTCCCAACCTGCTGACCAAGCCCGTCGACGCGCCCTACGGCCCGTACGCCGACGGATTCAGTCAGCAGCAACACATGTTCGGACCATTCGGCCCGATCCGGGCGGCGCTCGAAAAGAAGCGAGGCAACGCGCCCAAGTAAAGTGCTCAGGTAGCGCGCTTACTCGGGAACGACGCGCACTGCGCCGCGGGCCGCGCTTGTCGTCAGCGCCGCGTAGGCCTTCAGCGCCATCGTCACGTTGCGCTTGCGCTTCTGGGCCGGCTTCCAGGCCTCCGCTCCGCGGGCCAGCATGGCTTCGCGGCGCTTCGCCAGCGTGGCATCATCCACGACCAGACTGATCGAGCGCGAGGGAATGTCGATCTTGATGCGATCGCCGTCCTCGACAAGTCCGATCAACCCACCCTCGGCGGCTTCCGGCGAGAGATGCCCGATCGACAGACCGGACGAGCCGCCGGAGAAACGGCCATCGGTAACCAGCGCGCAGGCTTTTCCGAGGCCCTTCGATTTCAAATAGCTGGTCGGATACAGCATCTCCTGCATGCCGGGACCGCCGCGCGGGCCCTCGTAACGGACCACGACGACGTCGCCGGGCTTGATCTTGTTGCCGAGGATGCCATCGACCGCGGCGTCCTGGCTTTCGAACACCCGCGCCGGGCCCTCGAACTTCAGGATGCTCTCATCGACGCCGGCGGTCTTCACGATGCAGCCCTCGAGCGCGATGTTGCCGGACAGCACCGCAAGGCCGCCGTCCCTGGAATAGGCGTGTTCGGCGTCGCGGATACAGCCGGCCGAGCGGTCGGCATCGAGTTCTTCGTACCGGCGCTCCTGGCTGAAGGCTGTCTGCGTCGGCACGTTGCCCGGCGCCGCCATGTAGAACTTGCGAACGCTCTCGCTCTTGGTCTGCTTGATGTCCCAGCGGCTGAGCGCGTCTTCCAGCGTCTTTGAGTGAACCATCGGCAGGCCGCGGTTGAGCAGGCCGGCCCGGTTGAGTTCGCCGAGAATGGCCATGATGCCGCCGGCGCGATGCACGTCTTCCATGTGCACGTCGGCGACCGAGGGCGCGACCTTGCAGAGCACCGGTACACGGCGCGACAGGCGGTCGATGTCCTGCATCGTGAACGGCACCTGGCCTTCATAGGCGGCGGCGAGCAGATGCAGCACGGTGTTGGTCGAGCCGCCCATGGCGATGTCGAGCGTCATCGCGTTCTCGAACGCCTTGAAGCTCGCGATCGAACGCGGCAGCACGCTCTCGTCGTCCTGTTCGTAGTAGCGCCGGGCCAGATCGACGATCAGATGGCCGGCCTCGACGAACAGGCCCTTGCGGTCGGCATGCGTCGCCAGCACCGAGCCATTGCCCGGCAGCGCGAGGCCGAGCGCCTCGGTCAGGCAGTTCATCGAATTGGCGGTGAACATGCCGGAGCAGGAGCCGCAGGTCGGGCACGCCGAGCGCTCGATCACTTCAACCTCTTCGTCGCTGACATTGCTGTCGGCGGCGGCAACCATCGCGTCGATCAAATCGACCGCGCGCTTCTTGCCCTTGAGAAGGACCTTGCCCGACTCCATCGGGCCGCCGGACACGAACACGGTCGGGATATTGAGCCGCAGCGTCGCCATCAGCATGCCGGGCGTGATCTTGTCGCAGTTGGAGATGCAGACCATGGCGTCGGCGCAATGCGCGTTGACCATGTACTCGGTGCTGTCGGCGATGATCTCGCGCGACGGCAGGCTGTAGAGCATGCCGTCATGGCCCATGGCGATGCCGTCATCGACCGCGATGGTGTTGAATTCCTTGGCGACGCCGCCGGCCTTTTCGATCTCGCGCGCGACGAGCTGGCCCAGATCCTTCAGATGGACGTGGCCGGGCACGAACTGAGTGAACGAATTGACCACGGCGATGATCGGCTTGCCAAAGTCTTCATTCTTCATGCCGGTGGCGCGCCAGAGGCCGCGGGCGCCCGCCATGTTGCGGCCGTGGGTCGTGGTTCGGGAGCGATAGGCGGGCATGGCGTTTCCTCGGGATGGACGTTCGGATTTGTGACGTCTTTTAGACGCTCGACCGCGCGGATCAAAGCGCCTTGACGCAAGGTCGCCATGCGCGGATCAGCCCAAAACGGGACAGGGCTCGAGGTGCCCTGCCCCGGCTACCGCTAGACGATCTCGCGTGCGCGAAGTTCCGCGATCGCCTTGGCGTCATAGCCGAGCGAGGCCAGTACCTCGTCGGTGTGGGCGCTGAGCGCGGGCGCCATCCGGTCGAGCCTGCCGCCGCCATGGGCGAGCTGAAAGCCGCTGCCGGCAAAGCGCAGGCGTCCATAGGGCGTATCGAGCTCCTGGATGGCGCCGCGCGCCACGATCTGCGGGTGATCGATCACCTCCTCGACCTTCCAGATGCTGGCGCAGGGCGCGCCTGCCGCCTCCAGCAGCTTTTCCCACTCGCGCGGATCCTTCTTCGACAGCGCCTCCTCGATGATCGCGCGCAGGGCCGGCTCGTTTTCCTGGCGGGCGAACCAGTCGGCGAAGCGCGGATCCTCCAGCGCGTCGGCACGGCCGAGCGCCGTCATCAGCGCGCGGTATTGCTTCTCGCTGTTCACCGCGAGCAGCAGATAGCCCTCGCCCGCCTTGAACAGGTTGGCGGTCGGCCTGCGGCTGACCGCCTGGTTGCCGGAGAGCTGCTGGCGGTGGCCGGCCACCGAATAGTCCGCCACCTGTCCGGACAGGAACGCCAGCGTCGCCTCGAGCATGGAGACGTCGACCAGTTGGCCCTTGCCGGTATGGGTGCGCTGGAACAGCGCGCTCGACACGCCGAAGGCGGCGGTCGCGCCGGAAAGAACGTCGCAGACCGCAAAACCGGCACGCGTAGGCCCGGTCTCGGCATGGCCGGTGATCGACATGATGCCTGACAAAGCCTGGATCTTGCCGTCATAGCCGGCGCCCAAGCGTTCCGGGCCGGTCTGGCCGAAGCCCGAAATGGCGCAATAAATCAGCCGCGGGTTGATCGCCGACAGCGCCGCATGGCCGATGCCGAGCTTGTCCATCACACCGGGGCGAAAATTCTCCATCACCACGTCGGCTTCCGCGGCAAGCTGCTTGACGATTGCGATCGCCTCCGGCTTTTGCAGGTCGAGCGTCAGGCTGCGCTTGTTGCCGTTGATCGCCTGCCATCCGGGCGCAAGGCCGCGGTCGGCCCATTCCCGACTCAGCGGCGTCCGCCGCATGTCCTCGCCCTCGCGCCGCTCCACCTTGATGACGTCGGCGCCGAGCAGCGCGAGCTGGTAGCTGGCATAGGGACCGGCCAGCACCTGCGTGAAGTCGAGAACCTTCACGCCTTCGAAGGGTCGGGTCAAAGGGACGTCCTCCTGCGTATTTTTTCTCTTTCCCCTCTCCCCTTGTGGGAGAGGGTGGCTTCGCGAAGCGAAGACGGGTGAGGGGTTCTCTCCGCGAACACTGAATGCGCGGAGAGATACCCCTCATCCGGCGCTTCGCGCCACCTTCTCCCACAAGGGGAGAAGGAGAAGAGAGATCACGCTGCGCGATTGCCGCGCGCGATTTCTTTTTGCTTATCGAATTCGGCGCGGCGTTTCGCCAGTTCTTCCGGGCTCATCTGCGCAACGTTGTTGTAGTCGAGCTTCCAGGTGGCATCCTCGCTCCAGCGCAGTGGCGACTGCATCGTGGTGCGCGGGCCGGGTGCGGACTCGAGCAGGCGCAGCGCCAGTTCGAGCGTCTGTGCCTGGGAGGCCTCGTCATGCGGCTTGCCGGCGGAGTTGCCGAGCGGGAAATCCGAAAACAGAAAGCGCGGCGCGGCAGCGTGCTCGACGATGTCCTTGGCGCAGCCCATCACGACGGTGGGGATGCTGTTGGCTTCGAGATGACGTGCCACCAGCGCCGAGGTCTGGTGACAGACCGGGCAGTTCGGGACGATGACCGCGACATCGACCTTGTCGGTCTGGCAGCGCGCCAGGATCTCGGGCGCATCAGCGTCGATGGTGACGCGATGGCTTCGGTTGGTCGGCGCACCAAAGAAGCGCGGCGCGACCTCGCCGATCCGGCCTGATGCAGCAGCCTTGAGGAGCTGCGGCAGCGGAAACCAGGTGCCGCTGTCGGTCGCGGTCGTGTGCTTGCGGTCGTAGCCGATGTGCGAGATACGCAGATCGTGCTGTTTGGCGGTGTCGCCGTCATAGACCTGATAGAACTTGGCGCTTCCGTTATAGGCCGCGCCGGGGCCCTGGTCGCCCTTGGCGGGATCGTACTTCGCGGCCGTCGTAATGATGGTCACGCGCGACTTGGCGAGCGGCTTCTTCAGCTGCTGGAACGGCGCATCGACATAATGTGCCCAGCGATAGGGCGTCGTGTAGCCGATCGCGGTGTAATAATCGCGGGTCCGCTGCATGTAGGGGACCGCGGAATCGTAGTCGGGCGCAAAGCCGAGCTGATCGTCAGAGGGGCCGGACATTGTTGTGTCTCCTGCGTTTCCACCGTGAGGCCGTGACCCGGCCGTTTCCCGGGAGGCTAGTGATTTACAGGCGCCTCCTCAACCGTCGAAATTGCATCGGACCTGCGCGGACGCATTGCAAGCGCCAGCCGGTGCCGTAGCCCGCATGAGCGCCAGCGACATGCGGGAGCAGCCGCCCCGGGGTCGCTTCGCTCGCCCGGGCTACGCGACACAGTGCCGTAGGGTGGGCAGAGCGAAGCGTGCCCACCCTTTCGCAGCGAAACTGGCGGATGGATGGTGGGCACGTCGCTTGCGCTCCTCTGCCCACCCTACGAAACTTGCGCGTGATCGTAGCCCCCATGAGCGAAGACCGTAGCCTGCTCCCGGCTTCTTTCAATCTACGCTTGAACCTGCAGATTTCATTCCTTGATGCCGCATGTGTCGTCAATTGCAGGAGCGATCCTTCTTGTCGCAATAAAGCTCAAACTTTCCATCAGGCGAACCACGGATCAGCCAAGCTTCAACTCCAGCAGGAAAAAAACGGACCATTGTTGCAACTTGATCTCCGTTGGATGAGTTCGTCCAGACGAAGCCATACGTCTTCCCAGGTGATTTAATCCGCTGCGGACCGCTAAACTCATTCGGTTTCAGGCCGCTCCGCGCACATTCTCCAATGAATTCCTTCTCAGCCTTTTCCCGCGCAGCCGCCTCATCACTCGTGATGAAAATCGCAACTTCGTGCGCCGCCAATCCAAGCACAATAGCAATCACGATTCCGACTATCCATAGAAGGACTCGCTTCGTTCCTGTCATAGGTTGCATCATAAGGTCGACCAGCTAAGTGCATTGTCACCGAAATGACCTATATCTGGATCAATATTGCGGCTCGTAGGACGGACACGTTGCGCGTAATCGTAGCCCGCATGAGCGCCAGCGACATGCGGGAGCAGCACCCCCGGGGGCGCTTCGCTCGCCCGGGCTACGCAGCTACACACCCGCCACCGACGACCAGATGTCGGCAAGCTTGCGCTTGGCCTTCTGCCGGCGCGTCAGCGGCGTGACCTCTTCCTCATCTTCGGGGAGGCGAAGGCCGACCACGTTGACGCGGCCGCCGCTGATGCTGCGGGCGACAAGGACGATCGGGTCCAGCACCAGTTCGGCGCCGGCCTTGGGCGCGTGGTCGAGGTGAATGTCGAAATAGTCGGAGAGCGTCAGCTTCGCCTGGTCTTCCGCGACGGTGACGCCGTAGATGGTGGCGAGTTCGCCGAGCGTGTGCTCGCCCGACACCATGAAATCGCCGAGCAGGTGCGGATCGGGCGCCGAACTCGGCGCCATGTCGACGAAGAAGCGGTCGAGCGCCTCGGCCTTTTCCGGCGGCGCCAGCAGGTAGATGTAATCGCCGGCCGCGATCGGATCGGCCTCGGCGGGCGACAGGATCCGCTCGTCGCGGATAATGAGAGTCGGCTTCGACCATGACGGAATCAGGCCGCGTCGGAAAAACAGGCTCTTCGGTCGCACCGAATAGCCGACCAGTTGCTGTTCGAGCTGGCCGGGCAGATCGAGCTCGACGCGCCGCGGGGCGCGGTCCACCCGCGGCAGCGCCACGTGCAACCATCGCGCCGCCGGTCCCAGCGTCCAGCCCTGCAGCAACAGCGATATGACCACCACGACAAAGGCGACGTCGAAATAGAGATAGGCCTTCGGCAACCCGACCAGCAGCGGGATAGAGGCGAGGAAGATTGCGACCGCGCCGCGAAGACCGGTCCAGGCGATGAAGATCTTCTCCCGCCAGTTGAACCGGAACGGCACCAGGCAGAGGTAGACCGCAAGCGGCCGCGCCGCCACCATCAGCACCAGCGCCACGGCCACGGCCGGAACGATGCTGTCCAGCAGGCGCTGCGGCGACGCCAGCAGCCCGAGCAGGACGAACATCACGATCTGCGCCAGCCAGGTCGCGGCATCGAGGAACGTCACCACCGAATTATGCGCGCGCGTCGGCCGGTTGCCGATGATGATGCCGGCAAGATAGACCGCGAGAAATCCCGAGCCATGCGCGATCTGCGCCGCACCGAAGATCACCAGCGCGGCGGTGGTGACGAATGGAGCATGCAGGCCCTGCGGCAGCGGCATGCGATTGAGCGCCACCACCACCAGCCGGCCTCCGATCACGCCGGCCACAGTGCCGAGCAGGCCCTCGCGCGCGAACTCCATGGCCACATCGGCGGCCGAGCTTTCACCGATCGAAATGAACTTGACCAGCATCAGCGTGAGGAAGATGGCGAACGGATCGTTGGTGCCGGACTCGGCTTCCAGGGTTGCGCCGACACGCGGGCGCAGGCGCAGGCCCTGGGTGTGCACAAGCAGGAACACCGCCGCGGCATCGGTCGACGCCACCACGGCCCCGACCAGCAAGGACTCGGTCCAGCTCAGGTCGAGCGCGTATTTTGCCGCCGGAGCGGTGATCAGCGCGGTGAGCAGCACGCCGATGGTCGCCAGCAACATCGAAGGCGCCAGCACGGCGCGGATGCTTTGAAACTTGGTGCGCAAACCGCCGTCAAACAGGATCAGCGCCAGCGCCACCGAGCCCACCATGTAGGTGGTATGCACGTCGTTGAAGCTGATCTGGCCCGGCCCGGAATCGCCGGCCAGCATCCCGATCACCAGGAACACCAGCAGCAATGGCGCGCCAAATCGCAGCGCCAGCAGGCTGGACAGGATTCCGGCCATTACCAGAATGGAGCCGAGCAGGATGGCTATGCTGACCTGGTCGAGGGACGCCATTTCTAGGCAGTTGCACCTTCATAAACGAGAGCAAATACTTGCACTTGCATCCATATCGTTGCCACAGTTGAACGCCAACCCCATTTCTGCGAAAGCGGCAATGTGCCCGATTTTATGGGCCTTACGCGCTTCATCGGGCCCGTGTATCGATGGGCCTGTGTATAAGTCGGCCGCCACATCGCCTGTGGAAATCTGTCCCCGTTCGAATCCGAATCGCCTGAGCCGCACCTGACGAGAGTTGCCGATGGACTTTGCCCCGAAGGAGATCATGGAGTTTCTGCAATCGACCGCGCGATCGGTCGGCGCGGAGATTGCCTCGCCATGGTTCTATCTGCAGTTCGGGCTGATCCTGGCCGCCGCCGGCATCGCCTATGCCGCGGATGCCGCGATCCGCGCACGGGTCGACATGTCGTCGCTGGCGATGCGCTGGCCGCTGCCGCTCCGGCATTTCGCCCGCGTGCTGGTCGGCAGCGCGTCGACCGCGGTGTTCGCGATCATCGTGATCGCCGAACGCATCGTGATGTACCACACGACGTGGCCGAGCCGCAGCTACCTCTTGATGGTGGCCGCCAAGCTGGCGCTGGCGTGGCTCGTGATCCGGCTGGTGACCTCTGTCATCCGCAACACGTTCATCGTCAAGCTGGTGTCGGTCACGGCATGGTTCATCGCGGCGCTGAGTATCCTGGGCCAGCTCGATCCGGCGGCGGAAACGCTCGACTCCTTTGCGATCGAGATCGGCGGCCTGCGGCTGACGCCGCTGCTCCTGATCAAGGCCGGCGCACTGCTGATCGCCGCACTGTGGCTCACCAACATCGCCAGCAACTTCATAGAAGGCCGGATTACCCGCGCCAGCGACCTGACGCCGTCGGTCCAGGTGCTGCTGATCAAGATCATCCGCATAGGCCTGATGGTGGTGGCGATCGCGATCGCGCTCGGCGCCGTCGGCATCAACCTCTCGGCGCTCGCGGTCTTTACCGGTGCGGCCGGCGTCGGCATCGGTCTCGGCCTGCAGAAGATCGTCGCCAACTTCATTTCAGGCATCATCCTGCTGGCGGACAAGTCCGTGAAACCGGGCGATCTCGTCACCATCGGCGACAGCTCGGGCCGGATCAGCGCGATGAAGACGCGCTATATTTCGGTGGCCGCCGGCGACGGTCGCGAATTCCTGATCCCGAACGAGGATCTGGTGACGCAGAAGGTCGTGAACTGGACCTACACCGACAAGAACACGCTGGTGAAGGTGCTGTTCAGCACCAATTACGACGCCGACCCGCGGGCGGTGTGCAAGCTCGCCATCGACATTGCGGCCGGCGTGCCGCGCGCCATCAAGAGCAAGCCGCCGAACTGCATCCTCACCGAATTCGCCGAGGCCGGGATGAAGTTCTCCCTGACCTTCTGGTTGCCCGACCCCGACGGCCTGGACAACGTCAAGAGCGAGGTGATGCTGGCGCTGTGGGACGCGTTCAAGCGCGAGGGTGTCCGTGTTCCCTACCCGGTGCGCGAGATCCGGGTCCGCGGCGGCGCACTGCCGGTCGAATCCGTGGTGGAGGTATCCGGCTAGATGCGTCCTAAATGCCGCACCGGGGCCCAACCTTGGCTTGCACTGACCGGCCGGATCATTAGATTAGGCTTTCAAATCAGTCATTTCCGCACTCACCGAAACATGATCCGCCCATGAGCTATATCGAAGCGAACGACACCTCCTTGCGAAAAACCGGCCAGATCAAGCTGCATGGCGCGAGCGGTTTTGCCGGCATGCGCAAGGCGGGCGCGCTGGTGGCCAAATGCCTCGACGACCTCACCGACATCGTCAAGGCGGGCGTCCCGACCTCGGAGATCGACGAATTCGTCCGCAACTTCGCCTTCAGCCACGGCGCCTATCCGGCGACGCTGATGTATCGCGGCTACCGCTATTCGACCTGCACCTCGATCAACCACGTGGTCTGCCACGGCATGCCCGGCGACCGCGCGCTGAAGGAGGGCGACATCGTCAATGTCGACGTCACCTTCATCGTCGACGGCTGGTACGGCGATTCCAGCCGCATGTATGCGATCGGTCCAATCGCCCGCAAGGCCGAGCGGCTGATCGAGATCACCTATGAGGCGATGATGCGCGGTATCGCGGCGGTGAAGCCCGGCGCCACCACCGGGGACATCGGCCATGCCATCCAGAGCTTCGTCGAACCGCAGGGCATGAGCGTGGTGCGCGATTTCTGCGGCCACGGCCTCGGCCGACTGTTCCATGACGAGCCGAACATCATCCACATCGGCCGCCCCGGCGAGGGCGTGGCGCTGAAGCCCGGCATGTTCTTCACCATCGAGCCGATGATCAATCTCGGCAAGCCGCATGTGAAGATCCTCTCCGACGGCTGGACCGCGGTGACGCGCGACCGGTCGCTGTCGGCGCAGTTCGAGCATTCGGTCGGCGTGACCGCAACCGGCGTCGAGATCTTCACGCTGTCGCAGCGCCATGGCGAGAAGCCGTTCGCTGCGGCCTGATCGGGCGGCAGCCTGAATTTGCGCGTGCGGCGATCAACAAGGTTCATCGCGGCTTGCCTCATCGCTCGACCGCGACGAGCGGATGTTCATCCGTCTATTCGGCAGCGGCCGAGTCGTGTTGCAAATCGTTCTCAACACGGCACCTGCGGCAACTTGCCTTTCCCGATGTCATGACTCCTTGCGGAATAGCTTGTGCCACGCGGGGTAGAACACCGCGCGGGCGCTCTCCGGGAGCGAGGGCCTCTGGCGGACAAGAGATCAACCAAGGGAGCAAGGGCAATGTTCGAGATTTCACGTCGCGATCTGGTCCTCGGGAGCACGGGGGCTGCGCTCGTTTTCGGTCTCAAGGGACCCGTTTCGTTCATCGACGCCGCGCATGCGCAGCGCGCCGCCGACAGCCTCAAATACAAGGTCGGCGATATCGAGGTCTTCAGCCTGCATGATGGCACCATCGAGCGCGTGCTCGACGCCAACTTCATCAAGAACGCCGCGCTCGACGACGTCAAGAAGGCGCTCGTCGCCGGCGGCATCGGCCCGGACAAGTTCGACAACCCGTTCACGGTCACCGCGATCAGGACCGGCGGCAAGGTCGTGCTGTTCGATACGGGATTTGGAAACAACGGCCCGCCGACTGTCGGCAAACTCGCGGACAACATGAAGGCGGCGGGCCTCGATCCGGCTTCGGTATCGACGGTCGTGATCTCGCATTTCCATCCGGACCACATCTCGGGCCTGTGGGTGAAGGAGACCAACGCCCAGGTATTTCCGAACGCGGAGATCATGATGCCGGAGGTCGAGTACAAGTTCTGGACCGATCCGGCGCTGGTAGAAAAGCTTCCGGAAGCCGCCCGCAACAATGTGCGGCGCATCCAGTCGACCTTCCCGACCTGGAAAAACGTCAAGCAGTACAGCGACGGCGCCGAACTCGCACCGGGCGTGAAGGCCATCGCGACCCCCGGCCACACGGTCGGCCACATGTCGTTCCTGGTCGCTTCCGGCGGACAGCAATTGTTCATCCAGAGCGACGTCACCGGCATCCACCAGTTGTTCGTCAAAAATCCCGGCTGGTTCTCGATGTTCGATGCCGACGGGCCGAAGGCGGAAGCCACCCGCCGCGCGTTCTTCGATCGCGTCATCGCCGAAAAGGGCATGATCGCCGGCTATCACTTCGGCTTCCCGAACGTCGGCACGCTGACCAAGGACGGCAACGGCTATGCCTTCGCGGCCGTGAAATCCTGAGCGCAGACCGGCGGGAAAGATAGGAAAGGCGCCGCGCCACGTGCGGCGCCTTTTCCTCAGATACACGCGCACTTTAGAGTTGCAAAAGCTCGCCGCCACGGCATGGTTACGGCCGATGCCCGCCAAGACCACCAATTCCCCCGATCAGTCCGCCGACACGCCGCATTATCACGGCCACCGCGAACGCCTGCGCGAGCGCTTCCATGCGGCCGGGCCGGAAGCGCTGAGCGATTACGAGTTGCTGGAGATGGCGCTTTTCCCGGCCCTGCCGCGGCGCGACACCAAACCTTTGGCCAAGGCCTTGCTGACGAAATTCGGCTCATTCGCCCAGGTCATTCACGCACCCGTGGCGCGCCTGCGAGAAGTCGACGGCATCGGCGAAGCTTCGATCAACCAGATCAAGCTGCTCGCCGCGGCAGCCCACCGGGTCGCCAAGGGCGAGATCAAGCGCAGCATCGCGCTGTCGTCCTGGAACGACGTGATCGACTATTGCCGCGCCGGCATGGCGTTTGCCGACAAGGAACAGTTTCGCCTGTTGTTCCTCGACAAGCGCAACCAGCTGATCGCCGACGAGATCCAGCAGACCGGCACGGTCGACCACACGCCGGTTTATCCGCGTGAGGTGATCAAGCGCGCGCTCGAACTGTCGGCGACCGCGCTGATCCTCGTCCATAATCATCCGAGCGGCGATCCAACGCCATCGCAGGCCGACATCCAGATGACGAAAGCAATCGTCGACATCGCGACGCCACTCGGCATTTCCGTGCACGACCACATCATCGTCGGCAGGAACGGGCATACGAGTTTGAAGGGGATGCGGCTGATCTAGCCGCCGCCAAAAATCGCCGCCGCGGATCTGGTCTAATACGCAATCGTCGTCCGCACGCCGAATATCGCGCCATTCCTGATCGGCAGCTCCGGCCGGTCGGGATCGGAGATGTGGCCGCCCGGATGCTTCACATACTCGAATGTCGGCTGCACGGTCCAGCCGGGCTTGATCTGAGCCTGGTAGCTCAGCTCGATCGTCATCTCGTAGTTGCGGACAGGTTGGCCATAGCCGGAGTGGAAAATCACGTCGCGGTCGAAGGCCCGGATGCGGTTGGAGATGTTGCCGTAGATGAAGCTTGCGCCGAACCTGTCGTTGGGGCGGCTCGGGATCATGCCGGAGAAGACGATACCGGCATCGAGGAAGAAGTTGATGTGGCTGCTGTCCGAGGGACTGGCCGCGATCCGGCTGAACACGCCGACGCCGCCGTCGGGGCCGCCGTCCACTGGACGGTAGAGCTGCTGGTCGACGATGCCGTAGATGCCGCTGTTGCCGCGGATCCGGCGGGCCGTGCCGTTGCTGAGGGGATCAGCAAGCGAGAAGCCGTCCGTGCCGAACCTGTGATCGTGGAATTGTCCGAAATGGTGCCAGCCGCCGAGCCGGTAGATTCCTGCGAGCCCGCTGTCGTCCTTGCCCTGATTGCGGCGGTACTGCACCTCGCCCATCAGCAACGGCGGATCGTTGATCCTGAAATTGGTTCCTGTGGTGTTGACCGTTCCCTGTTCGCCGGGATCGCCGTTGAACACGGCGACCAGGCCAGTCCAGTGCTTGTCGGGATCGAACCTCCAGCGGACGCCGGGCGTTGCGAGGGGATAGGCCGGTCCGCCGCTGGGCAGGTTGGCGCCGGTGATCGTCGGCCAGTCGCTGCTCAGAAACATCCGGCTGTAGTCGCTGATGAAGAACTCCGCGTCGGCGGCGAGCTGGCCGAAGCGAAAGCCGAACCGGTCGTCGAACAGCTTCTGCTCGAACCAGAGTTCGGAAAGGCGCGTCGAGGGGATAGCCTCGATGTTGCTGATCGTGATCAGGCTGTTGAAGTGCTCGGCGCGCATGCCGGAGGTACGATGAATTTGAAAGGCGTTGCCGAAGAAGTTCAGGCCCTGCCATCCCGCGAACTTTCCGAAGTCGATGGCGGTGAACGCCTCTAACTTGCCCTGGTAGAGACTGCCGCGGCGGATGCCGCCGGACACGTTGCGGAGGGCTTCGCCGGTGTAGACCAGCCCGTAGGTGATGCCGTGCTGGGCGAGCCATCTACGGCTCCCGGTCGGATCGCCATTGTCGGGCAAACTGGTCGCGATCGACACCGGTGGAATGCCATCGACAACTTCCGTTTCCGCCATCGCCGGCCCGGCCATCGCGATCGCCGCGAGGACGGAAACATTCAGCCTTAACTTACTCACTTGACGGCATTCCTGACTGCTATTGCAACTTAATTGCATCTGAACGGCGGACGTTCGCGATGCTGGGAGGTGGCGTGGTTCATGCGATTTAAGGTGGTCTTTGCAGGTTGAGCGGCTGTCGGAGGCGCACCCCACGGAACCGCCTCTTATTTGCGAATAGTTCGCATTTGCAAAATGACTGAAGGTTCCCTATACGTCAAGCCAGTTGCGAATGAATTGCAATTTCGGAATGCTGCAGGAGGTCAGGGGCAGCAGGACCGTGCGCGGGACACAGGAGAACTGAGGAATGTTTGATCGAGGCAGGCGCGTCGTTCTTGCGACCGTTGCGGCAACTGCGGTGCTTGGGCTGATGACGCAGGCAGCGTTCGCTCAGGCCAAATTCAAGGCCGTCACGACGTTCACGGTCATCGCCGACATGGCGAGGAATGTTGCCGGCGACGCGGCAACCGTCGAATCGATCACCAAGCCCGATGCCGAGATTCATAATTACCAGCCGACGCCGGGTGACATCCTGAAGGCGCAGGAGGCCAATCTCGTCCTCTGGAACGGGCTCAATCTCGAACTCTGGTTCGAAAAATTCTTCCAGCGCCTCAAGGGCGTCCCCGGCGTCGTCGTCTCCCAGGGCGTCGAGCCGATGGGGATCGCGGAGGGGTCCTACAAGGGCAAGCCCAACCCGCACGCCTGGATGTCACCGAAGGCGGCGCTTATCTACGTCGACAACATCCGGGACGCGTTTGTGAAGCACGATCCGAAGAACGCCGAGACCTACAAGGCCAATGCCGAGGCGTACAAGCAGAAGATATCGGCCGCGATTGCGCCGATCCAGGCGAGGCTCGCCGCGATTCCGCCCGAGCGGCGATGGCTGGTGTCGAGCGAAGGCGCCTTCAGCTACCTCGCCCGCGACTTCGGCCTGAAGGAGCTCTATCTCTGGCCGATCAATGCGGATCAGCAGGGCACGCCGCAGCAGGTCCGAAAGGTGATCGATGCGGTGCGCGCCAACAAGATTTCCGTCGTGTTTTCCGAAAGCACGATCTCGCCGGACCCCGCCAAGCAGGTTGCCCGCGAGACGGGGGCCAAATATGGTGGTGTTCTCTACGTGGACTCGCTCAGCGCCGCCGATGGCAAGGTTCCGACCTATATCGATCTCCTGCGGGTGACGTCCGAGACGATCGCAAACGGCCTCGCACAGTGAACGCGATGATCGACACGTTTCTCAATCCCGCATCCCCGGATGCGGGATCCGGACTCTCCGTCAGAAACGCGACCGTCACCTACCGCAACGGTCACACCGCCTTGCGCGATGCGACCTTCAAGATCCCTGCGGGCACCATCACCGCGCTGGTCGGCGTGAACGGCAGCGGCAAATCCACGCTCTTCAAGGCGATCATGGGCTTCGTCGGCCTCGCCGGGGGCGAGATCTCGATTCTCGGCCAACCAGTCAATGCCGCGCTGAAAAAGAACATCGTCGCCTATGTGCCGCAGAGCGAGGAGATCGACTGGAACTTCCCGGTTCTGGTCGAGGACGTGGTGATGATGGGCCGCTATGGCCACATGAACATGATGCGCCTTGCGAGGCCCGCGGATCACAAGGCCGTCGCGGCCGCGCTCGAGCGCGTCGGCATGAGCGATTTCCGCAAGCGCCAGATCGGCGAACTCTCCGGCGGCCAGAAGAAGCGCGTGTTCCTCGCCCGCGCGCTGGCCCAGGACGGGCGGGTGATCCTGCTCGACGAACCCTTCACCGGGGTCGACGTCAACACCGAAGACGCCATCGTCAAGCTTCTGCGTTCGCTTCGCGACGAAGGCCGCGTGATGCTGGTCTCCACGCACAACCTCGGCAGCGTGCCGGAGTTCTGCGATCGCACCGTGCTGCTCAACCGCACGGTGCTCGCCTATGGTCCCACGGTCGAGACTTTCACGCAGGCGAACCTGGAAAAGACCTTTGGCGGCGTCCTGCGGCACTTCGTGCTGAGCGAAGGCGAAGGCGGCCGGCCGCATGCGCTCGACGTGATCACCGACGACGAGCGGGCGGTGATCTTCCGGGACGGCAAGGCGGCCAGGCACGAACCGACGCCGGACGATCGAGGCAGCGGCTAGTGTCCACGCTGATCGAACCCTTCACCTACGGATACATGCTCAACGCCATGTGGGTTTCCGCGCTGGTCGGCGGGGTCTGCGCGTTCCTCTCCGCCTATCTGATGCTGAAGGGCTGGTCGTTGATCGGCGATGCGCTTTCGCACGCCATCGTGCCCGGTGTCGCCGGCGCCTACATGCTCGGCCTGCCGTTTTCCATCGGCGCCTTCTTCTCGGGCGGCCTCGCGGCAGCAGCCATGCTGTTCCTCAACCAGCGCACCAGGCTGAAGGAAGACGCCATCATCGGGCTGATCTTTTCTTCCTTTTTCGGCCTCGGACTTTTCATGGTCTCGCTGTCGCCCACTTCAGTGAACATCCAGACCATCGTGCTCGGCAACATCCTGGCGATAACCCCGGAAGATACCCTGCAACTAGCCATCATCGGCTTCGTCTCGCTCGCCGTCCTCATCGTCAAATGGAAGGACCTGATGGTCACCTTCTTCGACGAGACGCATGCCCGCTCGATCGGGCTCAATCCGACCGCGCTCAAGATCATGTTCTTCACGCTGCTGTCCGCCTCGACGGTCGCGGCGCTGCAGACGGTCGGCGCCTTCCTCGTCATCTGCATGGTGGTGACGCCTGGCGCGACCGCTTATCTGCTGACCGACCGCTTCCCTCGCCTGCTCCTGACCAGCGTTGCGATCGGATCGACGACGAGCTTCGCCGGCGCCTATGCCAGCTATTTCCTGGACGGCGCGACCGGCGGAATCATCGTCGTGCTGCAGACGCTGGCCTTCCTCGCGGCGTTCTTCCTCGCCCCCAAGCACGGCATGCTGGCCGCCCGCCGTCGCGCGGCACAGGCACTGGATACAGGCCCATGACGCCGCTCGATACGCTCCTGCAGCCGTTCCAGTTCGAGTTCATGCGCCATGCGCTGATCATCGCGGTGCTGGTCGCGATCCCCACCGCGCTGCTGTCCTGTTTCCTCGTCCTCAAGGGCTGGTCACTGATGGGGGACGCCATCTCGCATGCCGTCTTTCCCGGCGTCGTGATCGCCTACATCGTCGGGTTTCCCTATGCGGTGGGCGCGTTCGCGGCCGGCATGATCTGCGCGCTGGCGACCGGCTTCCTCAAGGAGAACAGCCGCATCAAACAGGACACGGTGATGGGGGTCGTATTCTCCGGCATGTTCGGGCTGGGGCTCGTGCTCTACGTGAAGATCCAGAGCGAGGTGCATCTCGATCATATCCTGTTTGGCGACATCCTCGGGGTGGGTCTGCGCGACATCGTCGAAACCGGGATCATTGCGGCCATTGCGGCCGGCGTCATCGTCGTCAAATGGCGGGACCTCCTCCTGCATGCCTTCGACCCGGCGCAAGCGCGGGCGATCGGGCTGCCGGTCCGTCTCCTGCACTACGGTTTGCTGGCACTCCTCTCCCTGACCATCGTCGGCGCCTTGAAGGCCGTCGGCATCATCCTCGCCATCGCCATGCTGATTTCACCCGGAGCCATAGCCTTCCTGGTGACACGCAAGTTCAGCGACATGCTGATTGTCGCCGTCATCGTCGCGGTGATTGCGTCTTTCCTCGGCGTGTATCTTTCCTTCTTCATCGACAGCGCGCCCGCCCCGACGATCGTACTGCTGATGACCATCGCCTTCATTGCCGCCTTCGTCCTTGTCACGAACAGGGCTGCAAGGCTGCAGCGGCGTGAAGCAGCTCTGGCCGTGGACCCCATCGATCCCGGAGGCGGTCAGTCCCGGGCGTGAAGCTGCACTCGAGCTGTCGCGCCTGCCTCGGCAGCGCGGCGCTTCAACAATTCCTGTTCGCGCTTGTTGCCGGCCAGCCGGGCTGCGGCCTCGAACGCCGTGCGGGCTTCCTCAGAACGTCCAAGCTTGCCTAGCAGATCGCCGCGGACGCTTTCGAGCAAATGATAGTTCTTCAGCGCGGGCTCGTGCGCCAGTCGGTCCACGATCGCAAGCGCGACCGAGGGACCTTCGGCCATGCCGACTGCAACGGCGCGGTTGAGCTCGATGATCGGCGAGCGCACCAGCGCCGCCAGTTCGGCATAGAGCCCCGCGATCCGCGGCCAGTCGGTCTCATCGGGCGTGGCAGCCTTGGCGTGGCAGGCGACAATCGCCGCCTGCAGCGCGTAGAATCCCGGCCCGCCGCCGAGTTCATGCGCGCGCGCCAGTGCCAGCAGGCCACGGCGGATCTGCAACTGGTCCCAGCGTGCGCGGTCCTGGTCCATCAGCAGGATGGGATCTCCGGCGGCGTCGGTGCGCGCCGCGATGCGCGAGGCGTTCAGCTCCATCAGCGCCAGCAGGCCGTGGGCCTCGGCTTCCTGCGGCGCAATCGCTGTCAGCACGCGGCCCATGCGCAGCGCGTCGTGGCACAGCTGCGGTCGCAGCCACGCGTCGCCGCGGGCAGCCGTATAGCCCTCGTTGAAGATGAGGTAGACGACTTCCAGCACCGAGGCCAGCCGCTCCGAAAGCGCCTCGCCGTGCGGGGTTTCGTAGGCGAGCCCGGATTCCGAAAGCGTCCGCTTTGCCCGCACGATGCGCTGGGCGATGGTCGCCTCCGGCTGCAGGAAGGCGCGCGCGATCTCTTCAGTGGTCAGGCCGCAGATCATCCGAAGCGCCAGCGCGGCGCGCGCCTCGCGCGATAACAGCGGATGGCACGCTGTAAAGATCAGTCGCAGCAGTTCGTCGCCGATATCATCGTCCAGCGCAGCATCCGGATCGGGCATCGCCTGCTGTTCCTGCTCCATGTCGCGTATCAGCATCTCGTGCTTGCGATCGAGCATGCGGCGGCGGCGCAATTGATCGAGCGCCCGGCGCTTGGCCGTCGCCATCAGCCACGCCCCGGGCTTCTGGGGAATGCCGATGGCGGGCCAATGTTCGAGCGCCGCGACCAGCGCTTCCTGCGTCAGGTCCTCGGCCAGCGGCACGTCGCGCAGCATGCGCGACAGGCCGGTGATCAGGCGCGGCTGTTCGATACGCCAGACGGCGAGGATGGTGCTGTTGATGTCGGCGGCCGTCATCGCCGCCGACTGGATTTATGGAATGCCCGCATCAGGCGTGCGCGCGCACGCCGACCTCGCAGGCGCCGTCCATGCCCGGCGTGGCAAGCACGCGCACCTCGCAGGTACCCTCCCAGCCGGGCATGTGCTCGAGGTGCAGTTGCATGAACTCCCGCGCGGCAGCCACGGCCTCTGCGTGGTCGCGGAGCTCGAAGATTGCATAGCCGCCGATCAGTTCCTTGGTTTCGACGAACGGCCCATCGACCACGCTGAGCTTGCCGTCGGTGATCTTGACCTGCGCGCCGGTCATGGCGATCGGCAGCAGCCCGCCGGTATCGAGCATCCGGCCAGCCTTGATCTCCCGCTCTGCCAGCTTGCCCATCGCCTCCATCAGCGCCGGCGACGGACCCCGGTCGGGCTGGGGCGAGGTAACGATATACATGAAACGCATGGCAAAACTCCCGTTGAGGCGAGAAGCGGCGGGAATCGCTGCAAACTGTCTCGCTATGGGGACGACGAACGGCCCGGCGCAGGATCGACAGGCGCCGCGGAAATATTTCGAAACCGGGTTTGGCCGAGCGGGTCGGCCGGACGCTATTGCGACCGGATCAGGATCAGCGGATCGGCGGTATCGGGCACCCGCCGCCATTGCGCATTGTCGTCGGCCTCGAACTGCCAGGTCTGGCCGGCGGCCGACATCAGGATGATCTGCCCGCGTTCCAGCCGCCACTGGTTCGGCGCGAAGGCTACGACCGCGGGATCGCATTTCGGCTTCAGGAACACCTGGAAATTATCGCCTGATGCTTCGGTATTTGTCAGCGTCAGGCCGCAGATGGTCTTGCCCTTGCCGCGGACCATCTGCCAGTCGCCGATCATCTGATCCATCGACTTGGCAAGCGAGCGGGCGGCGGCGAGGTTCTGCAGGATGTAGACACCCTCCCCGGTTCGCAGGCCTTCGAAAATGCCGCTCTCGACTTCGGTGAAGTCGATCACCGGCTGGCCTGCAGCGTCCTGCATCCGCACGATATCCAGCCCCTTGATACTCCAGGCGGTGATATCCTTGCTGAACGGCAACGCCTTCATGCAGCCGGGCTCGAGTTCAAGCTTCAGTCCCTGCGCCGTCGAATCCTCTTTCATGGTCACGACGCAGGTCTTGCTGCGATCGGTCGTGGCGAGTTCCCACTGCCCGATCATCTCCTTCTTCAGCGCAGAGGTATCCTGCGCCACGGCCGGTGGCGCCAGCGCGAGCAGCGCGGACAGCGCCAGGCACAGGCGCCGCGGCGACATCAGCGTCCCTTCACCGGGGTTTCCGCGACAGGCGTCAGCGGCGGCTTGCCGGCAAACCAGTTCTTCAGATTGTCGACGACGAGCTGGTCCATGGCGTTACGCGTTACCACCGAAGCCGAGCCGATATGTGGCAATAGCACGACATTTTGCATCGATTTCAGTTCGTCCGGCACGTTCGGCTCATTGGCGAAAACGTCGAGCCCCGCCGCCAGAATGGTACCGGCCTTCAGCGCCGCGACCAAAGCCTGCTCGTCGACGACGGAGCCGCGCGCGACGTTGATCAGCACGCCGCGCGGCCCGAGCGCCTTCAGCACGTCGGCATTGATCATCTTCGCGGTCGCAGCCCCGCCCGGCACGATCACGATCAGCGTATCGACGGCCTTCGCCATCTCCATCAGATCGGGATAGTGCTGGTAGGAGACGGCCGAGGACGGCTTGCGCGAGTGGTAGCATACCGGAACGCGCGAGGCCTCGAGCCGGCGTCCGATCGCCTGCCCGATCCGGCCCATGCCGACGATGCCGATCTTGCGGTCGCGCAGCGAACCGGCACTCAGCGGATAGTTCTGCGTCTGCCACAGGCCGGAGCGCAAATAGCGATCGGCCTTGACGAACTCGCGCAAGGTCGCGATCAAAAGCCCCATTGCGACGTCGGCGACCTCTTCGGTCAGCACGTCGGGCGTGTTGGTGACGACAATGTTGTGCTCGCGCGCGTAAGCGGAATCGACGTGGTCGTAGCCGACGCCGAAACTGGCGACGATCTCGAGCTTCGGGAAATGCGACAGCGCTTTTCCGTCGGCCGGCACCGTGTGATAGGTGACCGCCATGCCGCGGGTTTTCGCCACGACGTCGGGCGTCAGGCGTTCGAGGTCGGCACGGGTTTCCGCCATATGCAGGACGAACTGGTCCGGGAAGCCGTTTTGCAGGATCGGCCTGATCGGTCCGTAGACCAAGAGATCGATCTTTTCGGCCGAATTATTCGCGGCAGCCATCAGTTTTCCTTTCCAAGCGCGCTCTCATGCCAGCGCCGTAATACCAGATGCGAAACTAGCGCCAGCAGCCCATAGATGACAATCCCGGCGGCGGACAGCAGCAAGAGCGCCGCGAACATGCGGGGAATGTTGAGACGATAGCCGGATTCGGCGATCCGGAACGCAAGGCCGGAGCCCGCGCCCGCGGCGCCCGCCGCGATTTCCGCGACCACGGCGCCGATCAACGACAGCCCGCCGGCAATCCGCAAACCGCCAAGGATGAACGGCAGCGCCGCCGGCAGCTTCAGGTACCGCAGCGTCTGCAGCGGCGACGCCCCATAAAGCTGAAACAGCCCGGCCAGATTGCGGTCGACCGAGTTCAGCCCAAGCGTGGTGTTGGACAGCACGGGAAAGAAGGCGACGATCCAGGCGCAGACGATGACCGCCGTCTGTTGCGACAGGTAGATCAGCAGCAGCGGCGCAATGGCGATGACCGGCGTGACCTGCAGGATCACCGCATAGGGAAACAGCGAGTACTCCAGCCATTTCGACTGATTGAACAACAGCGCCAGCGCGATCCCGCCAAGGGCTGCGGCGACGAAGCCTTGCAGCGTGGTCAGCAGCGTAACGCCCAGGGATTCCGACAGCACCGGCCAGTCGCTGACGAGCGTCCGGAACACGACAAGCGGGCTCGGCAGCACATAGGGCTGAATGTCGTTGACGCGAACCACCAGTTCCCAGAGCACGAGGCCCGCCGCGAGCACGGCGACGGGAAGCAGCATGCGGCCGATGTCTGGCAGGGACTTCATGCCGTGGGCTGTCCGGAATAGGACGGCGCCAGCGCGCCCGTGACCTCGCGGCAGTACGCGGCATATTCGGCCGAGGTGCGGAAATCCTCGCCGCGCGGCTCTCGCGTCTCGATGCGGAATTCGCGGCTGATGCGCCCGGGCCGCGCCGTCATCACGATGACCCGCTGCGACAAATAGACCGACTCAAACACCGAATGCGTGACGAAGATGACCGTCTTGCCCAGCGTGCGCCACAGCGCCAGCAGATCGTTGTTGAGGCGAAACCGCGTGATCTCGTCGAGTGCGGCGAACGGCTCGTCCATCAGCAGGATATCCGGATCGGTAACGAGGGCCCGCGCGAGCGACACCCGCATCTTCATGCCGCCGGACAATTCGCGCGGGTAAGCGTCGGCGAATTCGGCAAGCCCAACCTGTGCAAGTGCGTTGCTGACGCGGTCGTCCGTTTCGGATGCTGGCGCATGGGCCAGCCTGAGCGGCAGCCGAACATTGTCGCGCACGCTTGCCCACGGCATCAGCGTCGGCTCCTGGAACACAAAGCCGATCGGGTGACGTCCACCCACTTCGTCCGCCTGATGGGTAACGTCCACCGTGCCCGAACTCGGGGCGGTGAGCCCCGCCATCAGCCGCAGCGCGGTCGATTTGCCGCACCCCGATGGCCCGAGCAGCGCAACGAACTCGCCTCGCGCCACATCGAGATCGAGCGGCCCGAGCGCGGTGACCGCGTTGTCATAGACCTTGGTGGCGCCGCGCAGGCGGACCGCGCGGGCGCCGGAGCGCGTATCCATCTCGGTCGATGCGGGCTCGGCCATGTCAGGTCAGTTCTTCGGCCGCAGGTCGAGGCCGACGCCCTTGTTGGTGAAGCGAAGCGTGTAGGCCTGGCGGTAATCGATGTCGCGGCGAACCACGCCGGCCCGCACCATCTTGTCGAAGAAGCTGGCCATCCGCGCGTCGTTCATGGCGCCGATGCCGTCCTTCAAGGCATCGCCGGAATCGACGATGCCGTGTTCCTTCATCTTGGCCACGGAATAGCTGAGTAGTTCGTCGGTCATTTCCGGGTTCATCTTCTTGATCAGCGCATTGCCGGCGGCGTTGTCGCCGTAGAGGTAATTGTACCAGCCGATCGCCGAGGCATCGACGAAGCGCTGCACGAGGTCGGGCTTCTTGTCGACGATCTCGCGGCGCGTCTCGATCAGGGTCGAATAGGCGTTGAAGCCATGATCGGCGAGCAGGATCACGCCGGGCTTGAAGCTCGCGGCCTTTTCCACGGCGTAAGGCTCCGACGTCACGTAGCCCTGCATCGCGCTCTGCTTGTTCACGATGAAGGGCTGCGGATTGAAAGTGTAGGGCTTCACCTTGCTTTCGTTGAAGCCATACTCGGATTTCAGCCACTGGAAATAGCTCGCGACACCTTCCTTGGACACCAAAAGCGTCAGCGGCTTGAGATCCTCGAGCCTGGTGATTTTGGTCTCGGGATGGGTCAGGAAGACCTGCGGATCCTTCTGGAAGATGGCAGCGACCGCGACCACCGGCACGTTGTTGGTGACGGCGTCGAACGATTGCAGCGAGTTTGCCGTCATGAAGAAGTCGAGCTTGCCCGCGATCAGGAGAATGCGGTTGTTGGTGTTGGGACCACCGGGCACGATGGTGACGTCGAGGCCGTATTGCTTGTAGGTGCCGTCGGCCACCGCCTGGAAGAAACCGCCGTGCTCCGCCTCCGCGACCCAGTTGGTCCCGAACGACACCTTGTCGAGGGTCTGGGCGCGCACGGGCGAAAGCCACGCAACCAGCGCAAGGAGGCCTGCGGTTAACGCTCGCGGCAAAAAGGCCGGGTTCATGGTTGGACTCCGTCGCTCGTTCTGGCCCATGATAGGAGGCTATGGACGTGGATCACGCCCTCCGGGGGTGGTTCCCGGAATGGCCAACAAACTACCCTGCTATTGCATTCAAAGAAACGCTTCGCTCGATGACTTCGCCTGTTCCGCCCCGCGACTGGACCGCCATCCACTGGCCTGACATTGCCCGCAGCGAGGCCGCGCGCTGGATCGCGGTGCTGCCGCTGGCGGCGACCGAGCAGCATGGTCCGCATCTGCCGCTCGAAACCGATGTCCTGATCGGCGAGGCCTATCTGGCGCGGGTGCGCGAATTGTTGCCGGCCAACGCTCCCGTCACCTTCCTGCCGCTGCAGCCGGTCGGCGTTTCCACCGAACATATCGATTTTCCGGGCACGCAGACGCTGCCGGTCGACGTCGCGCTCCGGGAATGGACGGCGATCGGCGAAAGCGTGGCACGATCAGGCATCCGCAAGCTCGTGATGGTGACGAGCCATGGCGGCAACAGCGCCGCGATGTCGCTGGTGGCGCAGGAATTGCGGGCACACCACCGGCTTCTCGCGGTCACCACCAACTGGTCGCGCTTCGGCGCGCCGGATGGACTGTTCTCCGAGGAGGAATTGCGCCACGGCATCCACGGCGGCGCCGTCGAGACCTCGATCATGCTGGCGCGATATCCGCACACGGTGCGAAAAGAGGCGATTGCCGATTTTCATCCCTCGAGCATCGCGATGGAAAAGAAATTTCGCTGGCTCTCCACGCATCGCCCCGTGCCCTTTGCGTGGCAGACGCAGGACCTGCACGAAAGCGGCGCCGTCGGCGACGCCACCAAGGCTTCCGCCGAGAAAGGCGAAAAGTTGATCGATCACGGCGCGCGCGCGTTCTGCGAATTGCTCGACGATGTCGACAAATTCGATCCGGAATTGTTTCTTCGCGGCGTGCCCCGCTGAAATTTCAGCGCCTAACCATCTGAATTATATAAGAAATAATTGACGAAACCATATTTCCGGCGGCCTTTTCGAACCGCTTTCGAAGGCGCTCCGTCCAACTGGGCATGCGGACCACAATGGCCGCTTAGAACAAGGATGGAGTTTACCATGTCGATCAAGACCAAGTTTGCCGCTCTCGCTCTCGCTACCCTCGCCGTTACCGGCACCATCGCTTCCAGCAGCCAGGCGCAAGCCAAGCCGCTGCACTGGGGCTACGGCGCCGGCCTCGTTGGCGCCGCCGTCATCGGCACCGCGATCGCAGCCTCGGGCCCGGGCTATTACTACGACGGCTATCGCCGCTGCGGCTGGGTTCGCCAGTTCGACGCCTTCGGCAACTACATCGGCCGCGTCCGTACCTGCTCCTACTGATTTTTCGTTCGGCTGACCTGGTCTCTGTTTGAGAAGCGACTTCTTCAAGCAAGCCATCTCAAGACCTGAAAACGCTTCTCGTGGAGTTGCGTCCAGCACGGGCGCCTCATCCACCCCGTGCTGAACCCGACCCGCCCGGTTGTCCCCCCGGGCGGGTCACTCTTTTTTCGGTCGCGGCGGCGCGCCCCATCAACCCCAAAAGCCTACACGGCGTTGCATTCGTGTCACGGAACGGTGCCATCAGACTGCATTTGCTGGCTCCGTTCTTGTCTTGCGAATTATTTGCAATAAAAGTCTTGCAGAGATGTCGGACGACCTCGATCGGGTGCGGAGCTTGCGAATCCGCAAGCGTGCGATTGGGGACGTGGTTGATGACTTCTCTTGCTGACTGGCGAAGCGCGCTCGAATCTGCCGTGATCACGGACAGCCATGGCAGCTTCGGACCGGGATCTTTCGTGCGATGAGCAGTAATCGCCGACCTCTGGAAGTTGCTTTGGCGGGCGCCGCGCTCGGCGCGCTGGCGATCGGCAATTCCGCGCTTGCGGCCGACTTGTCCGTCAAGGCGCCCCATCTGCGGCCGGCATTCGACTGGAGCGGCTTCTACATCGGTGGCCACACCGGCTATCACCGTGGCTCGTCCAGCGCCACCCTTGTCGACCCCTTCGTCACATCGACGAGCAGCGTTGTCAGCGGCCTGATCGGCGGGGTGCAGGGCGGATATAGTCATCACCTCGCGTCCGGACTGCTGCTGGGCGTCGAAGCGGATCTGACCTTCCCGAACTATCTGCCGACCAACCACGTCGTCTCCCGCATAGCGACAGCACGCTCCCTGGCAGAAGAGCGATGGGACTATGTCGGCACCGCGCGAGGCCGCATCGGCTATGCCAGTGGGCCATGGCTCGCCTATGCCACCGGCGGTTTCGCCTTTGCCGGCGAGCGCTTCCTCAACACGCCCGCAGGCGACGTCGAGGAAAAGCATATCAACGTCCGCCCGGGCTGGGCGGCCGGCGCGGGGCTGGAATACGCCTTCGCGCCGCATTGGAGCGTTAGGCTTGAGTATCTCTACGCCCGGTTCGGAAAGGCCGATGTCCGCTTCTCGTCGGGAACGTCGTACAGCTCGACGCTCGATTTTCAGCAAATACGGATCGGTCTCAACCGCAAGGTCGACTGGCCAGGATCGAAGAGCTGGACACCGAAGACAGACCTCACCGATCCCGAATCCGATCGCTGGGAAATTCACGGCCAGACCACCTATCTCGGGCAGGGCTACCCGGCGTTCCGCGCGCCCTACACCGGCACCAACAGCCTGACGCCCGCGCGGCAGGCGCAGGCGACCTGGAGCAACAGCCTTTATCTCAACGCCCGGCTCTGGGAAGGCGGCGAGGTCTATTACAACCCCGAACTGCTGCAGGGCTTCGGATTGAGCGACACCGTCGGTCTCGCCGGATTTTCCAGCGGCGAGGCGCAGAAGTCGAACTTCCCCTACCCGCACTACAACACCTCGCGGCTCTATGTGCGCCAGACCTTCGGATTTGGCGGCGAACAGGAGGAGCTTGCCAGCGGACAGCAGCAGCTCGCCGGCAAGGTCGACGTCAACCGGCTGACGCTGCAGGCCGGCAAGTTCTCGGTCGGCGATGTCTTTGACGGCAATTCCTACGCCAAGGACACCCGCAGGGATTTCATGAACTGGTCGATCTGGGCGCCGGGCGCCTTCGACTATGCGGCCGACAAGCTCGGGCTCACCTACGGTGTGACCGCCGAACTGAACCAGAAACAATGGGCATTGCGCGGCGGTTACTTCCTGATGGGCGCGGAATCCAATTCCAACAATTTCGACACGCTGGTCGGTCGCCGCGGCCAGTACGTTGCCGAACTGGAGACGCGCTATTCGCTGTTTTCGCGGCCCGGCAAGCTGCGCACCATCGGCTGGGTGAGCAGCGCCTTTTCCGGCAGCTATCGCCAGACGCTCGACAATCCCGCGCTTGGTACCGACATCGCGGCGACGCGCACGGGCCGGTTCAAATACGGCTACGTCTTCAACGTCGAACAGGCGATCACTGACGACATCGGAGTGTTCGGTCGCTGGAGCTGGAACAACGGCAAGACTGAAATCATGTCGTTCACCGATATCGATGCTTCGCTGTCGCTGGGCACCTCGATCAAGGGCTCAACGTGGGGCCGGCCCGACGATACGATCGGCATCGCCGGCGCGATCAACGCGATATCGCGCGATCATCGCGACTTCCTCGCAGCCGGCGGGCTTGGCCCCCTGATCGGCGACGGCCAGCTCAATTACCGCAAGGAGCGAATCTTCGAGACCTACTACGCGTACGCGCTCACAAAGCAACTGACGCTGACCGCCGACTACCAGTTCGTCACCAATCCGGCCTACAACGCCGACCGCGGCCCGGTGCACATTTTCTCCGGTCGCTTCCACGGTGAGTTCTAGGCTGCTCTGCCAGACACCGCGCCGCCCATTCTGACGGCCAATACCTTGTCGATGCGCCGGCCATCGAGATCCATGACCTCGAAGCGCCAGCCGTTGACCTCAATGCGATTGCCGACCTCGGGTATCCTGCCGAAGTGGCTGAGCAGGAATCCCGCAACCGTCTGGTAGGAACGGGACGTTGGCAGCACGATCTGGAGCAGCGAAGCGAATTCCACGGCGGGCATCCATCCCGAAATGAGATACGACCCGTCGTCGCGTTTCACGGCCGCCTGTTCGGGTGGGCCCTCTTCGGTGTGAAAGCCGCCGACGATCGCCTCCAGGATATCTGCGCTGGTCACCACGCCCAGGAAGACGCCGTATTCGTCATGAACCAGTCCCATGTGAACCGCGGAGTCCCGCAGCACCGCTACGACGTCCCTCGCATCGAGGAATTCGGGAATCACCGGGGCCGGGCGGACGAGCTTGCGCATGTCGGGCTGCTGCCCGGAAAGATAACTGTCCAGAATGTCCTTGGCGTTGACGATCCCGAGCGCTGCGTCGGCATCCTCCTCGAAAACCACGAAGCGGGAATGGGTGCTGGCCGCCAGCTCCGAGCGGATCTCTTCAGGCGTATCGGAGAGATTGATCATGCTGACCTCACGCCGGGGCGTCATCACAGCGCCGACCGGAAGGTCGCCGAGACGCATGACGCCGGCAATCATCTCCTTTTCGCCGGGTTCCAGCACGCCGGCGTTTTCGGCTTCGACGACGAGCGTGCGGATTTCGTCCTCGCTGACTTTCTCTTCCGCCGCACCGCGATGACCGAGGAGCCACAACAATCCCTTGCCCGACCGGTCGAGCAGCCACACGGCCGGCGCCGAGATCTTCGCAAGGAGCGCCATATAGGGTGCCACGCGCACCGCCACCGATTCCGGATCGCGCAGCGCGATCTGCTTGGGCACCAGTTCGCCCATGATCAGCGACGCGTAGGTGATGACCGTGACCACGATGCCGACGCCGATGGCGTCTGCCATGCCCTGCGACCATCCGGCCCCGACCAGCAGCGCCGTCAGCCGCTGACCGAGCGTGGCCCCGGAAAACGCGCCGGACAGGACGCCGATCAGCGTAATGCCGATCTGGACCGTCGAGAGAAACTTGCCAGGATCGGATGCCAGCGCCAGCGCGCGGCGGGACCCCTTGACGTTCTTCTCGACCAGCGCCGCAAGCCGTGCCGGCCGCGACGATACGATGGCCAGCTCCGACATGGCTAGCAGGCCATTGGTGACGATCAGGACCGCGACGATCCCGAGTTCGATGTAAACCATTAGTCTTGTGGGTTCCGTTCCACGATGGGCAGGGAGCCTATCAGATAGTCATTCGATAGGAGACCCGAAAGAGCGCGCAAAATGCCGCAACCTCATTATACCGCTGGCTGGAACGAATCCGCCCGCGCCATCGCCCAGGCGTCGTGGAAGCGCGGATCCATGGTGCCTTCGATCAACTCGCCCGGACGCAGCGACGGATAGAGCTTCGCGTACGACAATGTGTCGTTGGTGGAGGAGCGCTGCGAGAAATGCACCGGCCGCAATTGCCGCGGATGTTCCAGCCCGGCGGCGGCGATCAACTCGGACAGCGCGTGCAGCGTGGCGTGATGGTAGCTGTAGACCCGCTCGACCTTGAGCGGCACGACCAGCGCACGTGCGCGGAGCGGATCCTGCGTGGTCACGCCGGTCGGGCACCGATCGGTATGGCAGCTCAGCGACTGGATGCAGCCGAGCGCGAACATGAAGCCGCGCGCCGAATTGCACCAGTCGGCGCCGATCGCCATCGCGCGCGCCATGTCGAATGCGGTGGCAATCTTGCCGGCGGCACCGATCTTGACGCGGTCGCGCGCATTGATTCCGATCAATGCGTTGTGGACGAAATTGACGCCCTCGCGCATCGGCATGCCGAGATGGTCCATGAATTCCAGCGGCGCCGCACCGGTGCCGCCTTCATTGCCGTCGACCACGATGAAATCCGGATAGATCCCGGTCTCCAGCATCGCCTTGCAGATCGCCAGGAACTCCCAGGGATGACCGACGCACAGTTTGAACCCGGCAGGCTTGCCGCCGGACAGCCGCCGCATTTCGCCGATGAAGACCATCATTTCAATCGGCGTCGAGAACGCGCGATGCGTCGCGGGCGAAATGCAATCCTCGCCCATCGGCACGCCGCGAATCTTGGAGATCTCTTCCGATACCTTGGCCGCGGGAAGGACGCCGCCATGTCCAGGCTTGGCGCCCTGGCTGACCTTGAGTTCGACCATCTTGATCTGGTCGTCGCTGGCGACGCGGGCAAACTGTTCCGGGTTGAACGAGCCGTCGCGGTTGCGGCAGCCGAAATAGCCCGAGCCGATTTCCCAGATGATGTCGCCGCCGTGTTCGCGGTGGTAGGGACTGACGCCGCCCTCCCCGGTGTCATGGGCAAAGGCGCCTTTCTTCGCGCCCGCATTCAGCGCCCGCACGGCGTTGGGGCTGAGCGCGCCAAAACTCATCGCCGAGATGTTGAAGACCGAGGCCGAATACGGTTTGGTGCATTCCGGACCACCGATGGTGACGCGAAACTGCTCGACGGCGCGCGGCTTCGGCAACATCGAATGGTGCAGCCATTCATAGCCGTCGCGGTAGACGTCCTCCTGGGTGCCGAACGGCCGCTTGTCGAGCACCATCTTGGCGCGCTGATAGACCAGCGCACGGGTGTCGCGGGAAAACGGCATGCCGTCCTTCTCGCTCTCGAAGAAGTACTGGCGCATCTCCGGCCTGATTTCCTCGAGCAGAAAGCGGATATGCGCCGAGATCGGATAGTTGCGCAGGACGGCGTGATTCTTCTGGGTGAGATCGCGGATGCCGAGCACTGTGAGGGCGCCGAAGATCACGATCGGGATCGCGAGCAATTCCCAGACCTTGAGCTTGGCATCGAAAATCCCGATGCCGACAAGCAGGGCCGTGACGACGGCGCAAATGGTCAGGATGATGTAGCGTGGCGAGAACGGCAGCAGCAGCGTTTCCATAGAACCCCTCTCAGCCAATTGTTCTTGCTGGCCCGGAAGCTTAGTCCAACCGAAGGAGCAAGCGCCATACGATATACGGGCCGACATTCGCGGATGTGACAACGGGCGGCAGAACAATTTCTGGGATCACCGGCCTCCGCACCGATCGGTCGGGACTGTCTTTTGCAGTGCAGCGCGACGAGCTGCCCGTGGCTCAGTGGCTGTGCGGCCGCATCTCGTGGGGAATCCTGCCCTGTTGCAGGCCATGCTGTGCCAGCCACGCATCCGTAGTCGCAATCGCGCGATCGATGTGATCCGCCGTCCGCGAGAAATCATACGGTGAGCCCACCAGTGGGCACAGCGGCGGCACGACGAAATATTCGATATCCGGTCCAAGCTCTTCCAGCTCGCTGACCAACTGGCGCGCGATCAGGAGCGTCAGCGCATGCAGCGCGTTCGCGACCGCGCCGACCGGCGGCGCCTGCGTCGCGCAGGCATGTCCCGTCGGCAGGATGATCAGGCGCCTTGCGCCTTTCTGCACGGCAACCTGAATTGGCGTGTTGCTGGAGATCGCGCCGTCGGCGAGATAGTAATCCCGGTAGCGGATCGGCGTGAATGCGCCGGGGATCGCGGTGGATGCCACGATCGCCTCCGCAGTCGATCCTTCCGACAGCACCACGCTGTCGCCGGAGATGATGTCGGTCGTGACGATGTGCACCGGCAGCTTCGCATCCTCCAGATTGCGATAGGGGATGTGATCGTCGATCAGCTTGCGAATGCCGTCATGGGGAATCAGGAAGTCGCGGCGCCACAGGAAGCTCAGCACCGTCCGCCAATTCATCGGGAAAACGTCGTGCCGCTGCAAACCGCGCCAGATCGCAGCCAGCCTCTCCACGCCATCCGGCGTCGGATCGCCGGCATAGAAGGCGCCGTTCAGCGCGCCGACACTGGACCCGACCACCATGTCCGCAGCCACGCCATGCGCAGCCAGCGAATGCAGCATGCCGACCTGGACGGCACCGAAACTTCCGCCGCCCGCAAAGACGAAGGCGGTTTTTGCCGAGCCGATCTCGTCGCGTACCGACACGCGCGTTTTGCTCCCGATATCGCCGCGTCGGAGAGACGCGCGGCGTTCGGGTGGGGTTATAGCAGTGGGAGGATGGGAGGAGCTAGGAGCATCGTCATTCCGGGGCGCGTCGCAGACGCGAACCCGGAATCTCGAGATTCCGGGTTCGATGCTTCGCATCGCCCCGGAATGACAAGCAGGAACTATCAGCGTTCGACGAACGCCTTCTCGATCACGAAATGGCCAGGCTTGCTGCCGCTGCCTTCGACGAAGCCGCCGGATTCGAACATCTGCTTCAGCTCTTCCAGCATGCCAGGGCTGCCGCACATCATGATGCGGTCGGTATCGATGTTCAGCGGCGACTGGTGGATGTCGTTGAACAACTGCTCGGACGAGATCAGGTCGGTGATGCGGCCGCGGTTGCGGAACGGTTCGCGGGTCACGGTCGGGTAATACAAGAGCTTTTCCGACAGCAGCGGTCCGAACAGTTCGTCGTCGCGCAGCTTGGCGACCAACTCCTCGCCATAGGCGAGCTCGGAGACCTGCCGGCAGCCATGCACGAGCACGATGGTCTCGAAGCGGTCGTAGACGTCGGGGTCCTTGATCAGGCTCGCGAACGGCGCCAGGCCCGTGCCGGTCGACAGCAGCAGCAAGCGTTTGCCCGGAATCAGATTGTCGGTGATCAGCGTACCGGTGGCCTTGCGGCCGACCAGGATTTCATCGCCCTCGCGGATTTTCTGCAGTTTGGAGGTCAGCGGCCCGTCCGCGACC